>LQAI01000006.1_pt1 | contig 240452 bp, 257 predicted proteins | sample 1535821 | NCBI WGS metagenome assembly LQAI01 (sample SAMN04331586, study PRJNA305678) | bioreactor metagenome | isolation source: bioreactor_5 inoculated with Wadden Sea sediment 1st replicate of a... | place: Germany:Bremen
CCCCGTGCTTCTTATACAGTTCCTTGTTCTTCGCTCCGATCCCTGCACTGGTCGCATCGAGCATGATGTCCACACTCTGCACCAGTTCTTCGAGCGTCCCGCTCACCGGGATCCCGCGATCGGTCAGCAGGTGCCTCTTCTCAGGCACTGCCGTATACAGCTTGTAGGGCATCCCCTTCTCATACAGCGCCATCACCGGCAGTGTCGGTGCCACATCGGCCACCCCTACCAGTTCCATGTCATCCTGCAGAGCCACTCCATCTGCCAGTCGCTGCCCGATCACTCCGTATCCTGCTACTCCTACTCGTATCTTCTTCATGGATCTCACTCCTTTCCTTCTGGTCTCTATTCGTGTCCCTCTCAGCTACCGCTGGGTACTATTGCTATGTTCCTATGTTCCTGCTGTCATGCTGTCGGTCATACCGATGTTCAGCTCATCTGATCTCACTCATCGCTACGGGGCGGTGTTCTCTCAGTGATTTCGCTGCTGCAAGTGCTATCTCTACCGGACGTATCGCATCTTCGATCCCGCATGGTGTTGGAAGGCCCTTCTGTACCGCTTCGGCGAACTCAATGATCTCCCGGCTGTAGGAGTCCATATAACGGTCCAGGAAGAAGTGCAGAGGTTTCTCCGTACTCACGGCTTCGGCTGTACTTGTCTGTATCAGAGAGGGGGTATCATTCTCGACGCGTGCACAACCTTTCGATCCGAACACTTCGGTCCTCTGGTCATACCCATAGACGGCCTGACGGGAGTTGTCTATCACCGCAAGGGCTCCGTTTGAGAGTGTGAGCTGAACGATCGCGGTATCGACATCACCGGCCTCTCCGATCGCAGGATCGACCATCACCGAACCGGTCGCATAGACTTCGGTCACGTCCTTCCCTGAAAGATAGCGGACCATGTCAAAGTCATGGATCATCATATCGAGGAAGATCCCCCCCGATACTTTGATGTAGCTCACCGGGGGCGGAGAAGGATCCCTTGAGGTGATCTTCACGATCTGCGGTTCACCAACGATCCCCTGTTCGACTTGTCGCCGCAGTGCCCGGTGGTTGTGATCGAATCGCCTGTTGAACCCTATCTGAAAGGTCACCCCGCTGTTCTTGACCACTTCCATCGTCTCTCTGATACGTTTGAGATCAGTATCGACCGGTTTTTCACAGAAGATATGCTTGCCGGCCCGAGCGGCTGCAGCGATCAGCTGTGCATGGGTGTCGGTCGGAGAACAGATGAGTACCGCATCGATCCCCTCATGATCGATGATATACGCACTGTCTTTCGAGGTCTCCGGGATCCCATATCCTTTGCCCAGGATTCAAGCTCCTCGTTCATGAAGGGATCTGCCAGAGCAACGATCTCTGCTGAGGGTACATACCGTGAGATACTTGTCGCGTGGACTTTACCGATCCTTCCGCCGCCGATGATTCCTACTCGTAATGTCTTCATACTGTCACCTATACTCCTGCATGTTCTTTGATATATGTACGTGCCGCCTTCGCGTATGCAAAGGGATTCGCCTTAGCCGGGTCCTGCTCAGCTTCCACCACCATCCAGCCGGAGTACTGGTGTTCATCGAGGATCCTGAAGATCGCCGGGAAGTTAATCATCCCGTCTCCGGGGACCGTGAAGGCCCCGGCTCTGACCGCATCAAGGAAGCTCAGTCGCTCCTCGTGTGTCTTTCTGAGGATTTCAGGACGCACATCCTTCAGATGGACATGTCCCACTCTGTCGATATATGTTTCCAGAGCTGCGACAGGATCCTCACCTGCGAAGGCAAAATGTCCTGAATCATAGAGCAGCCAGACCAGGGACGGGTCGGTCATCTCCAGCATCCGATCCACTTCCGCCATGCTCTGACAGCCTGTTCCCATATGATGGTGGTAGCACATCTTGAATCCCCGGTCTTTGGCAAGTGCTCCGAGTGCGTTCAACCCATCGGCAAATCGTTTCCACTGGTCTTCTGAGAATGTCGGTTTCCCCTCGAAGATCGGAGTATCCTGCTGTCCCTGAATGCTCAGGCCCTGCTCTGCAGGTCCTATGACATCTGCTCCCATCGCCTGAAGGAAGTCCAGCTGTCTGACAAAGTCATCCCGGACCTCTTCGAAGCTGCCGGTGGTCAGATAACTGCTGAACCACTGATTGCAGATCTGCAAACCTCTGATCTCAAGCATGGGCTTGAGTACTGCAGGGTCCCCGGGATACTTGTTTCCCACTTCACTTCCAGTGAAACCGGCCAGAGCCATCTCACTGATACACTGTTCGAACGTATTCTCGCTCCCAAGGTCGGGAAGATCATCATTGGTCCATGCTATAGGCGCTATGGCCAGATGAACACGGTTGTTATCCATGGTCACACCTCATCTTGATAGATTCACACATGCTCTGCACGTGCAGACTCCTAATACTGTCGTGCTCTGGCTATCTCTCGGGCCAGAGCTCTGTTCGCCTCAAGCACTGCAGGCTTTTTCGAGACCTCAGGGGTCCCGACTCTCCACCAGCTCTCATAACCGCCGGACATGGAATCAAAATCGACTTTGATGTCGATCAGGGTTGAGACCGGGCTCTCTTTTGCCTCCTTCAGGGCCGCTTTGAGCTGATCACTGTCTGTGACCGTCCAGGTCCTGCAGCCATAGCCCTCTGCGATCTTCGCATAACTGACCGGGACCTTCTCACCGCCTGCTTCCAGCCTGCCGGTCTCCTGATTGCGGTAGGTGAGCTCACAGCCGAACTTGGGGATCCCCTGAGACCGCTGCAGGTTGTCGATACAGCCGAACCCATTGTTATCGAAGAGCATGACATTGATCTTGATCCGGTTCTGGATACTGGTCAGCAGTTCTGAATGAAGCATGACGAAACTGCCGTCTCCAGTCATCGCATAGACTTCTCGATCGGGCTCAGCCATCTTCACCCCCAGTGCGCCAGAGACCTCATACCCCATGCAGGAGTATCCGTACTCCATATGATAGCTGCCGGTGCTTCTCGCTCTCCAGAGGCGCTGAAGGTCTCCAGGAAGACTCCCTGAGGCTCCGACGATGACCGCTTCGGCATCGAAGAGTCCTTCATTCATGAGGCCCAGTGCTCTGAGCTGAGAGTATCCATGAGCTCCGCGCTCCCCGGCATAGAGCCGGTCGACTTCAGTATCCCACTGTGCTTTCGCCTGTGCGATCTCATCGGTATACGATGACTGATAGGCACTGCTGCGCAGTACTTCGCTATCGCCTCCAGTCCCGCCTTCGCGTCACATACCAGGGGATGGGCATTCATCTTGTATGCATCGAAGCTCTGCACGTTCAGTGAGAGGAATGAGACACCCTCACGCTGGAACGCCCATTTGCTGCCGGTGGTGAAGTCGGACAGACGCGTACCTACCGCTATGATCAGGTCGGCATCTGCTGCGATCGTGTTGGCAGCAAGACCTCCGGTCACCCCGATCCCTCCGAGATTCATAGGATGATCCCATACCACCGCACTCTTCCCGGCCTGGGTCTCGCCGAAGGGTATCGAGAATTCAGAGGCGAATGCTGCGAGGGTCTCTCCCGCCTCGGCATACCGGACCCCGCCTCCACAGATGAGCAGAGGTCTGGTGCTCTTCTCGATGATCTGGGCTGCACGCTGTGCAGCCTCCTCTGAGAGCAGATGACGATCGATGTAGTGGACCCGCTTCTCGAAGAACTCCTCTGGGTAGTCCCAGGCTTCAGCCTGTACATCCTGTGGTAGTGCGAGACACACGGCCCCGGTCTCAGAGGGGCTGGTCAGCACACGCATCGCATTGATCGCGGCACTCATCAGCTGTTCAGGACGATCGATCCGGTCCCAGTACCTGCATACGGGTCTGAAGGCATCATTACTGGTGATGGTGTAGTCATGGAACTGCTCGAGCTGCTGGAGCACCGGGTCGGGCTGCCTGCAGGCGAACACATCACCAGGGAGCAGCAGCAGCGGGATCCTGTTCGTCGAAGCCAGCGCTGCTGCTGTCACCATATTCATAGCCCCCGGTCCGATCGAGGAGGTCACTGCCATGATCTTCCTCCGGTGATGCTGCTTGGCAAAACCGATCGCTGCATGCGCCATGCCCTGTTCATTATGGCCCTGGTAGAACGTGAGGCTGTGATCGGGTTCCTGCAGAGCCTCTCCTATACCTACCACGCAGCCATGGCCGAAGATACCGAAGACCCCTTCGACGAACTTCTCCTGAGTACCGTCAAAGCTGATATATTGATTGTCTAGAAAGCGTACGAGGGCCTGTCCCATCGTCAGACGTATCTGTTTCATCTGTTCCTCCTTCGGGGTCTCTCTGTCATTCCTGCTCTTCACCATATGAGCGTTCAGGCCAGATGGTGACATCAGGGGCAAGAAGCCACTGGTGATCCTCACGGTAATAGCGGGTCGTCGGCAGCCATCGATCATCCGGCAGATGTGGGATCATCCAGATGTAGTACATCGCATATCCCGGGCAGCTACCTGTGAGTGGGTCGTATCAGGCGGGATGAGTGAGGAGTACCCATGCTTCACCACCTGTGCCTGCTCATCCAGCAGGGAGACACCGAATCCCTGTCTAGGAAAGAACCGATAGTGATAGATCTCCGGCTGGGGATGATCATGCGGGGGGTAACTTGACCACTTGCCGGGATGATTGATCACCTCTCCGATCACCATGTTCGATTCGGGGGCGATCTCTCCGTCAAAGATCGTACGTACGGTCCTGATCGATGCATCATTGAGCGTACCGGCACCGAAGACATCGCAGCGGATATCTTCAGGCGTGAAGAGTCTGGAGGGAAAGAGCTTCTCATTCTCCGTACGTTCGATGCAGATCTCACTCTCTGCAGCTGCAGTGATGTTCACCAGGACACCGGAGGGGACATGCAGTACGGTCGGGTTCTCATCGAAGCAGGAGTATCGTACGGCATGATGGGAGTTCTCCTCCCAGGAGAACTCGATATCACCGGAGATCAGCAGAAATGCCCGTTCCAGCGGTTTATCACTGACCCATCGGTCTCCTGGAGCCAGCTTCAGGATCCCGAAGTCAAGCATCATCTCGGCATGAGGTCCGTGCAGTGAAGTGACAGGGGTATACCCTTCGGTAAATGGCTGTTTCTGTGGTACTATCATACTATTCCTTTCTGTTTCTCTTCGCAGGCAACTCGATCTCAGGTATCGCAGGAGAAATCCTCCCTCGATACGAGTGCAGTCGCCGTACTCAGGTCGATTCCCGCTCAACCAGTACAGGCTGTATACTGATGAGCTTCTTCTTTATCTCACGATCAGTCCTCTGCTTCTCCATCTGATAGAACAGACGATCACACGAGAGTACTGCCAATTCCTCTTTCGGCTGGTGTACGGTCGTCAACTGCGGTCTGGCATACCGGCCGAACTCACTGTCATCATACCCAACCACAGCGATATCTCCCGGAATACTGACCCCTGCATCCTGCAGAGCCCTGATCGCACCGAGGGCCATGAGATCATTCATACAGAACAGTGCGCTCGTCTGCCGGATCCCGGGCAGTTCCCCGGTCACCAGCTCCTTCGCAGGAGGAAGTCAAAGCCGCACAGATACCGATGCACGGTCCCGCCGGCTTTCTCGATCGCATCGGTGAACCCCTCTTCTCTCAACTTGAACTCCAGATGAGGCTCATCGACGGCAAGCAGGGAGAACGCCCGGTGCCCCCTCAGAAGCAGGTATTCTGCAACCATCTTCCCCCCGGCATAGTGTCGGTGTAGATGACATCCTGATCTTTGATGCTGTCTGTCGGGGGATAGTGGGAGAAGACGAACGGGATACTCCGGCTCTTGAGGAATTCGAGTGTCTGGTCATCCATATCTTCCATAAGAATGATCAGTCCGTCGATCTTCCGTCTGGTGACCAGCCTGGTGATGTTATTCCCCCGGTATAGTGATTCTTGTGATAGGTGACGATAAGATCCACATCCAGCTTCTCCAGACTGGTACGTAGACTGTTCATGAGCATCCCATGATACACATTCACACTGATGCGGGTATATTGTTCAGGCAGGACGATCGCAACGGTCCCGACCTGGCTGGTGATGAGTCCACGTGCACTTGCGTTGAACTCAAAGCCCATCTCCTGCGCGATCTGGGCGACTTTCTGCTTCGTCGCATCTGAGACAAGAGGACTGTCATTGAGACACCGTGATACGGTGGAAAAGCTCACTCCCGCGATCTCTGCTATATCCTTGATCGTCACCTGATTATGTTTCATACATACCTCGTTCATTCGCCTGTCTGCAGTATCCCACAGGAAACAAGCCGCAGGCTTTGCAAACGTTTCCAATAGGGTCATTATAAAGTCACAGAATAAGGAATGTCAAGAAAATTCCTGCATATGGCAGTATCTCTTTATCATCATGGAATATAATCAGGAAGCAGAAGAGAAAGACCGCTACAGGACTGACGGGATCCCCTCCCTTTGATCATAGCTGTACGCACATGATTTTACAAACGTTTGCATTTAAGGGAGAAGCAGTGCAGCAACTCAGAGACATGCCTGCAGCAGACACCTCATGTACCCATGCAGGAATCAGTCCAGTGATATACTCTCGATGGTATCATATACCCGCTGAGGAAGTGCCTTGAGATCTTCATCCGAGAGATCTGCTGTGGGTATCGGAGGATGGATGGTGAGGTAGATCGGTATACGCAGGGACTTCGTGGTCCATCTGCCTTCGATGAGTTTGTAGGTATTCTGGATGGTGACCGGAAGGATCACCGCTTTGGCCCTGGTGGCCAATTTGAGACTGCCGGGTTTGAACTCCCCGAACCCGTTGCTTCTGCTGCGGGTCCCTTCGGGGAAGATGACCAGAGGATGCCCGCTCTTGATCGTCTTTACACCGTCAAAGATCGCTTTGACCGAGGATCTGGCACTGGTACGGTCGATATAGACACAGCCGAGGGCTCTCATCCAACTGCTGAGCATCGGTATCCGTCTGAGTTCAGCCTTTGCCACGAATCCCATAAGCAGAGGTATGTATGAGACGATCAGCGGGATGTCAACGTAACTCTGATGATTCGAGACCAGACAGATCCTTCCCCCTTCTGCCTTGAGATGCTCAACACCGGAGATGTGTACGACACCGCCGAGCGATATGACGATCCCCCGGGACAGGTACCTTCCATTGAGCTCAAGGATCCGGTCTGCGGCATGACGGAAGCCAAGGAGGAACAGGACCTTAGCAGGGAAGATACCGATGATGATCGAGATGATGAAATGCAGGATGATGTAGATGCTAGCAAAGAAAAGCTGAAGAGCTTTGAGCATGAATACCCCCTATGGCTGTCTATCGCTATACTACGATAGCGAGCACAGTCCGGTCATCATGTACGATACTGCTGATACAGTCTGGCATAGATCCCCTGTGCTGCCAACAGCTCATCATGGCTTCCTGCTTCAGCGATCCTCCCGTCCGACAGGACATAGATCGCATCTGCATGCTTGATCGTACTCAGCCGGTGTGCGATCACTATCGATGTGCGGTCTTTCGCAAGACGTTCGAACGCATCCTGTATGACTGCCTCTGATTCGGTATCGAGGGAAGATGTCGCTTCATCGAAGATGATGATGCTCGGGTCCTTGAGGAAGACCCGTGCGATGGAGATCCGCTGTTTCTGCCCACCTGAGAGCTTAACACCCCGCTCCCCCGCGAGCGTATCGAACCCGTCAGGCAGAGAAGTGATGAATTCATGGATGTTGGCAGCCTTGACTGCTTCGATCAGTTCCTCTTCCGTCGCATCAGGCCTGCCGTAGAGGATGTTCTCCCGTATGGTAGTGTCGAACAGGAAGACATCCTGCTGCACCACTCCGATCTCACTGCGTAGAGATCGCTGAGTGACCCGTGCGATATCCTGATCATCAATGAGTACCGTCCCGCTCTCAGGTTCATAGAATCTGAGGATCAGAGAGGCCATCGTGGTCTTTCCCGCTCCGGACTCACCGACGATGGCTACCTGCTGCCCGGGACGCACCGTCAGATTTATATGCTCAAGGATCTTCTCTTCCTCGAGGTCATAAGAGAAGGTCACGTCATCGAATCTGATCTCCCCTGCATGCACGGTCAGCCGGTCTGCGCCCGGGAGGTCCTGGATGTCAGGGACTATGTCCATGACTTCGATGAATCGCTCGAACGCAGCAGTCCCCTGCTGGTACTGCTCGGTGAAGTTGATCAGCCGGTCTATCGGCGGTAGCACGATACCCACATAGAGGATGAAGGTGACCAGATCATAGGTCTGGATGATATTCATATGGATCAGCAGGATCCCGCCTGCTACCACAAAGAAGTAGTAGAGCTCCCGCAGAAGGATCATGCCGGAATGGAATCGTGCCATGATCGCATACATCCGCTCTTTGGCCAGTTTGAACCGCGTGTTACTCACATGGAACTTCTGCTCTTCTACCGCCTCATTACCGAAGGCCTTCACTTCCCGGATGCCCTGGACGGAGTTCTCGACCACCGCGTTGATATCGGCGATCTTCTCCCGTACCGAACGGAACCCTTTGCGCATACGGCGGCCATAGGTAAAGCCCCACAGCAGCATGAGCGGCAGGGGGATCAGGGAGATCAGGGCAAGGGCTGTACTGAAGGAGAACATGAATATATAGGCAAAGAAGATAATGATCACTGAGATGATCAGGTCCTCAGGTGCGTGGTGAGCCACTTCGGCGATCAGGTTCAGATCATTGGTGATCCTTGACATGATATGACCGGTCTTCACATTGTCATAATAGGTGAATGAGAGTTTCTGCAGATGTGAGAACACATCGGTACGCATGTCTGCTTCCATGCGTACCCCGAGGATGTGACCCCACTTGATCCGTATATAGGTAGCCACAGCCTTGAACACATAGATACCGAGCATCAGAGACAGTACGATCAGGATCGATCTCACTTCCTGCTGCGGTATGTAGGTCTTCAACAGCATACGCGTGAGCACAGGGAACAGTACAGCCAGTACGGATGCTGCAGCTGCAACACCCATATCCAGCATGAACAATGTCCTGTGCGGCGCGTAGTAGGATATGAACCGTTTGAACAAGGTATTCTTCAACATATGTCCTTTAATGCTTGAACAGTTTTGAGAGGATGCCCTTCTTCCTGACCGGATGCTCTTTCTTCACTTCAGCAGCCTTCGGTGTTCCAGCTTGCTCAGACTGTCCTTTCCCCTGTCCCGGGCTCTCTGGCCTCCAGCAGTCTCTGGCATTGCGTCCCTCACCCTGGGGGCTCTCTGGCCTCCTGCGGGTCTCTGGGCAGTACGTCCCTCACCCTGGGGGGCTCTCTTTCTCTGTCTGGAAGGGCGTTTTCCCGAAGCTGGACGTGCAGCTTCTGTCCCTGAAGACTTTGACTCAGTCTCCAGCTCAGCACCATACTTGTTCTTATAGATGGCAAGTCTGTCTTCAAAGACATCTGTTCGGTGGCAGCCTGCGAAGAAGACCTTTGAGGTCGCTGCGGCCGCTTTGCTCGAGTCTCACCGGGTGCTGCAGACCCTCTCGGGGAGCTTGCCGGTCGCTGGGCAGGTCTGCTCTGAACGGTACGTGGATCCGGCTCGGTCACAGGCTTGTTCCCTGCGGGATTCGGCCGGGGATCTGCAGATCGCCCTGCCGGTTTCCTTCCCTGAGGACTCAATCGCTGTCTGGGATTCTTGGAACCACCAGAGGAATCCCTTCTTCGATCAGAACGACCTGATGAATCCCTTCTTCGATCAGAACCGCCTGAGGAATAAGACTTGACCAGATCACGGAATCGAAGATGCGCACTCTTGTCTCTGATCTGAGGATAGGTCTCCTCATCAGCCCAGATCACGGGGATCTTCATCTGGATATACTCTTCTACGGCCTCCAGACCGTAGACGAACTGCTCACAGGCAAGTGTGATGGCGATCCCGCTTTTACCTGCACGTGCCGTACGCCCTACCCGGTGCACATAATTCTCAAAATCTTCAGGGATGTCATAGTTGATCACCAGTTCCAGATCATCAACGTGCAGGCCCCTTGCCGCAACATCAGTGGCAACGAGGAACTTGATCTCACCCTTTTTCATCTTATTGATGACCTGCAGCCGTTTCTGCTGCGGCAGATCCCCCATCAGGACATGCGCCTCATACCCATTGAGCTCAAGCCGTTTGGAGATCTCAACGGCCATGGACTTGGTGTTGGTGAAGATGATGGCATTCTCAGGCTTCTCTTTATTGAGTATCCTCAGGAGCATACCGAACTTCTCGGTCTTGCTCACATGGAATAGACCCTGAGTGATCTCAGCGACAGTCATCAGTTCGGGCTCGATCTCGATCTCTACCGGACCATTCATGAAGTCCCATGCAAGATTCCTTGCCCGTGTGGTCAACGTGGCGCTGAAGAGCAGCGTCTGCCGATCATCACGTCTTCGAAACTTCTGGAACATGTCTCGGATATCCGGGTAGAATCCCATATCGAACAGCCGGTCGGCTTCGTCTACGACGATCATATCCATGGCCGAGAAGTCGATCTTGTGAAGTTTCTCATAATCGAGCAGTCTGCCGGGGGTACCGATGAATACATCAGTCCCCTTCTTGATGGCCTCATCCTGCTCCTTGTACCCGACTCCGCCGAAAAACGTCTCTATACGTATCCCCGGGATCCCCCGGGCAAGCAGGAGTGCATCCTGCTTGATCTGCACAGCCAGCTCACGTGTCGGCACAATGATCAGTGCCTTGCTTTTGGCATCTTCGGGGCTCTTGATGTATCGTTCGAATACGGTTATGAGAAAGGCTGCAGTCTTTCCAGTCCCGGTCTGTGACTGAACCATAACATCTTTTCCGAGTAACGAGTGGGTAAACACCTTCGCCTGAACAGGAGTACAAGTCTCGAATCCAGCAGCTTCTATGCCGTCGAAGGTCTCTTTTGTCAATTGTAATTCATTAAATTTCATATATGACACTATATAGGTTTTCAACTGTTACGCCAACACTGCAGTGCAGCAAAGCGCATCAAATAACCCGAGGCGGGTACTGAAAGCTCAGTATGAGAGCTCACAGGACGGCAGGGCCACTGCACGTCCGTGAGTTCTGCTCTTCAGGACAGGGATCAGGAGATGGTATGCTGTTCGAACATCTGTCCACGAGAGACATAACATCTTCCACACTGCTGTGTGATATCAGTGAGGAAGGAGGGCATATTGGTGCTCATATGATACAGCTCGCCCCACTTCCCCTTGCCCACGACCTGACGATACGCATCGGTGTTGATCGCGGCCTGTGCCTTGTTGGGAAAGAGTCTGAGATAGAACTGCTTCCCCTCGTCTCCTGAAAGATAGGCAGCTGATGATTCGAACCCGGGTATGAACGTCCGAAGGCCGCTGATCACATCCTCAGCACTCTCCATACCTGCTGAGGGGACTCCGAAGTGGAGATAGAACCACAGCTCTATCCCGGGATTGTTGTAGACGATCGAGACCTTGCGCTTCTTCGCAAACGCCTCATACTCCTGGTGCTGTACCGGGGACATCTGAAGGTCCACGGGATTGGTGATGCACCACACCGAAGCATAGCCGTTATGCCTCCTGAGCCGGTTGGCCTCCTTGATCATCTGCAGCAGATCGGTCGTCTGAGGATCCTTCTGCATCACACTCATATTCGCAAAGCGGCAATCTCGTCTCATCTGCTGGAAATACAGGGTCTCGATCTCATTCGATGTCAGGACAAGCAGTGGTCTTCTCGGCTCGCGACTATCATGTTTCCGTGCCATATCTAGACCTCCTCTCTCGTGGTATGTGTGCTCTCTGAGACGATCGGGACCGACCCGAACGCCCCATGCATATACATCTCACGCACATCGTCATGCTTTCTGATGACATAATCGGCAAGACAGTTATACGCGGTGCTGCCATCTGCATATTTCGATGTCAGCCATATCTCATCATGTCTGAGCAGATCATGGTTGAGGATCGTCAGATTCACCCCGCTGCCGATGAGCTGTGACGCATTTGAGGCAGTCGCACAGGTGAACTTCTGATACAGCTCAGTAACGATCTTGTCATGCAGGAGGATGCCGAAATCATCAGCCACCAGACACATGGTCTGCTGTGCCGCAAGATAATAGACCACGGCGAGCATGGTCAGCCTCCTGGTACCGAGAGACTCACTGGAGAAGTAGGAGGCATACTGGGAACGGTCGACCCCATGAATATAGATGAGCCTGTCAGGCTCCTGCTCTTTCTCCGCGATACGCAGTTCTTTGATATCGATCAGATCCATATCCCTGAGGAAGTTCAGCAGATAGGCTGACATCTCCGGTGTCCTCTTCAGATGATCGATGACGAACTGTTCACTCAGCTGGGAGAGCCCGATAGGGATCATGCACAGATGATCTGAGAACCATCGGTACATCGGCTGGAGAGATTCACTTCCAGCTCGAGCAGCATCACCAAGGAAGAGCCGGTTATGGGGGACCTTCTTGGCAAAACGTTTTTTCAGACCGGTATATCGTTTACCCCAGCGGTAGGTATAGGTAGGAAGATCATCATCAGGCTCTGATCAGCGAGCATGCGTTCGAAGAGCCTCCGGGTCGAACGACCAACCGTGATGCTCAGCAACTCACTGTGGACTTTCTCCGTATCAGCTTCAAGGGTATAGGTATAGATCAGTGGTGAGCCGCTCTCAGGGTCCGTACCCTCGGCGATCTCCACAGTGATCCTGCTTGGACCGCTGCGGCTCTTCGCATCATAGGCAAATGAGGATCCCGCTAGCCGAAGCAGCACGTTCGTGTCCATTTCCGTTTCAAGCACCATAGCCTGCAGCACTTCCACCGCCCGTATGGCAGTACTCTTTCCCGACCCATTCGCACCGATGACCGCACAGAATTTGAGGATCTGCGTCTTCGGATCGACTGAGATCACATGATCATCTCTGAGCCGACGGTCTTTGATGGCTTCGAAAGAAAGCACCTGTTCATTCTTTATTGACCTGAAGTTTTCTATGGCCAGTCTTCTGAGCATACGAGTACCTCCTGAGTATCACTGTAATATGAAATATAGGTTGTTGTACAGATTAAAGAGGTAAGACTCTCTCTTATTACGTATCAAGACCCAGAATCTGCATCGATCGGGCCTGAATATCAGCATAGCCCTTCCATGCAGAGAAGTCCGGGACTCCTCTCCTGCTCCCGTGATTGTCACTGGCAATGAAATCCACATACCCGTGATCGATATAGGACTGAACTTTCTTATCATTGATCGAACTGATATTCACCTGGAAGAGCACCCCCATCTCCCGCATGCGCCGTACGGTCTCCGACTCAAGCGTGAACCAGGAATACCGCTCCACATGGGCGAATATGACCGTCATACCGGCCAGGTGCAGATCGAAGATCCGTTCCAGGAGGAACAGCGGTTCCACCTGGGTATTGGTCTCGATGAGCTGGAAGGTGTCGAGAAACGGGATATATTTGCCCATAGTGGATTGAATATAGAGCTCGGAACCAAGATAGGCGGTTATGCCGTGAGTGGCAGCCTCCTGCTCGAACCAGCTGAACGATTCTCTGATGTTGGCGACCTGAGTCTTCACGAAGGGGTCATGGAGGTGAGGGGTACAGACGATATGGGAGAACCCGGCAGCCTCGTAGGCACTCAAGATACCAGAGGCCTCTTCACGTGTCTGCACCCCATCATCCACCCCGGGAAGGAGATGACAGTGAATATCTACCATACCCATCGTTCGATCAGGACTTGTCTGTACCGGATGTGTCATCTGCTGTCTCCTTAGAGGCGATCACATCCTGTTCCACATCGGCCAGATAATCCTTTGTCTTCTTTTTGGTCAGTACTGAATCAGGATTCGTACGCACCTTCTTCTCTTCCGCATTGAACGTGCGGGGGTCTACACTCTTCACGTTCACCGCTTGGGAATCTGTGGTCTTCGCTGATGTACGCTTCTTCCTGACACTCTTCTTTGAGGAACGTACTGCAGCTGTGTGGTCCTGCATCTCAGGGTTCTTACCGGTAGAGGGCTTCTCCCGGCTGGAGTAGCTGTATGAGTTGTATCGATTCTTGAACTTCTTCTTCTTGAAGATCTTCTCGCCGCCCACATTATAGTAATAGTAGTAGTGGTAGTAGTTATAGGAGTTCTCTTTGGTGATGTCATTGATCACCGTACCGAGGACCTTCACATCGGCATTGAGCACGTTCTCACCTGAGAGCTGCAGTCCGTGCTTCGAGGAGTTCCCATCCTGACGACAAGGATCATCCCATCGGTATTCCTCGTGACGATCAGTCGTCGGAGGATGCGAGCAGAGGGGCATGTCGATGATGATACGGTCATACCAGTTCTTCAGTTCGTTGATCATATGCTGGAACTTCTCCGAGGCTATGAGTGCCGTAGGGTTCGGCGGCAGCTGTCCCACAGGAAGCAAATGGAGGTTGGGCAGCCGCTCCAGGGGACTGAGGATGAGCGATTTGAGCTCTTTACCCATGAGCAGATAGTTTACCAGTCCTTCACTGTTTCGCTTGAGACCGAACGCCTTCTCGATCCTCGGTTTTCTCATATCGACATCGATGATCAGAGTCCTCAGACCATTCTGTGCCATGGCGATCGCCGTGTTCGCGGTGATCGTCGTCTTACCGGCAGCCATCTCAGAACTGCAGACGGTTATGACCTTGGGCGGATTGATGCTGCTGTAGAGCACATTCGCCGCCACCAGCTTGTACGACTCGGCAGCCGGGGACGTAGGGTCGTTATAGACCACAAGCTCATCGAGATCCGCCTGCTCATCGAATTGCAGGTGCGGTATCCTCCCCAGGACCGGGGCATCAAGCCCAAGTGCCCGTTTTACCGAATCCTCATCTTTTACCGAATCATCAAAGGCCTCGATCAGGAAGATCAGCAGCACACCGAGAAAGAGTCCAAGCAGTACGCCGACTGCCAGGATCATCTTCTTGTCGGGTTTGATGGGGTTCGGATTGACTATGGCCTTATCGATGATCGTGGAAGTACCACTCACGGCAGCCTCTGCGATCTTCGCTTCTTCATAGTTCTGCAGCAGGAGAAGATAGAGATTCTCTTTGACAGCGACATCCCTGTTCAGATCGAGCAGCTTCTGCTCCAGAGCCGGAAGATTTGACATGGAATCGACATAGGACTGTTTCATCTGCGTCAGATAGGCGATGTTGGCATTCGCGAAGATCTCCTGGGTATAGGCATTGACCAGCTGGGTATAATAGGCCTGCATATAGGGAGAGACAGTCTGATCAGCCGGATAGACCCGGTCGGAGACCATCAATCTGATCTCGTTCTCCAACCGGAGGACACGCTTCTGCAGTTCATCCCGTCTGGAGGCATTCGCATCCTGCGTACCTGCAGATCCGTAGCCTGCAAGCTCTATCTTGGCATTGGTGTATTCAGAGACCTTCGCAGAGAGCTCCCGGGAAGCGATCTCTTCCGAGGTGACAGGATCACCGCCCTCCTCTCTGATCGAGTCCTGGAACACCTGCTGTTTGTTCCTGGCTTCATCGCGCTGGATCAGATAGGGGTCTATCTGTTTCTCATACTGCGTGATCTGCTGGAGCAGGACCCGGGCCTCCTCATCAAGAAGGAACACATCGTTCGCCTCCTTGAATTCCCTGAGCCGGTTCTCAGCAATGGTGACATTCGCGGAGGCCGGACCGATCTGACTCTCGATGAACTCCCTGCGAATGGAAAAGTCATTCTGGGCCAGATCCTTGAGCAGTTCATTGTACACAGAGGCGAGCGAATTGGCTATGTCCCGTGCCAGGAGAGGATCCCCATGTTCGACGGAGATCCTGACGATATTGGTATCCTTGACCGTAGAGACCGATATGGTGTTCGTCAGAGCACTCACCAGCTTCTGAGTGGTCAGAGGCTCCTTGTATTCATACCTGGAACTGTAGAGGCGTACCAGATCAAGCTCTTCGATCAGCCGCTCGATGTTCCTGCGGCTCTTGATGATCTCGACTTCAGTAGCGATCTTGGTCGAACTGCCTCCCGCCTGAATGGCGAACAGGTCCTCGAAGGAGCTCCCGCTCTGAGACGGTTCGATCCACAGGGTCGCACTGGACTGATAGATCGGTACCGACTTGTAGATATATACTGATACCACGCTTACCACGACAAAGAAGGTGAGGATCAGCCACCACTTCCTGTTCTTGATAATGCGTAATATCTCTTTTAAGGATATCTCGTTCTGATCATCCTGATGTAATTGCTGTTCCAAAGGGTTTCTCCGTTAGTTGTTCTCACGTCCTCGTGGATTCATATCAGCCATACCGGCAGCAGCCTGTATCGCATCATCAGGTCTTCGGTCTGATCAGGATGCCCTGATCAGTAACTACGACCATCACATCCTGCATATTCCTGATAAACACAGGAATAGCAGTATAGTTACATACTTCCACATGGTCGCTTCCGTCAAAACTGGCGACTGATCCCTGAAAGACACTGTTCCCGTGTTCATCTGATACCATGTATCGCTGCAGCGCTTCCCAATTGCCCAGATCATTCCACTGCAGAGCTTCCGGTGCTGCGACGAGCAGCATGGATCCGGCGATCTTCTCCATCAGGGCATAATCGATGGAGATGTTCAGTCTGGATTCTTTGATGAGCCGGTAGGCTCCTTCCTGGGTCATCGGATCATCTGCATCTACAGCCCGCAGCAGCGGTGCGAGAATACCCGGCAGAACTGCCGGGCCTGCTCAAGCAGGACCGAGGCTTTGGCCACGAAGATGCCGGCATTCCAGTAGTAGGATCCGTCTCGCAGATAGGACTCAGCGGTAGCCGCGTCCGGTTTCTCGACGAATCGTTCGACAGCGAGCACCTCATCCTGAAGTGCATCTCCCGCTCTGATATATCCGTAGTTGGTCTCAGGGCCTGCAGGTGCTATACCGATGGTGATCACCCGGTCAAGACGGTGTGCAAGATCCGAAGCAGTGTGCAGAAGCTCTCGGTAGATATCACAGTCCATCTCGTGATCTGCCGGGACGAAACACAGCACCGTATCAGGGTTCCCGAGGATCGACTGCTCATAGGCACATGCATAGAGCATGGCAGCTGCAGTGTTGCACCCGAACGGTTCAGCAAGTACTGAGACCTCACGTCCGGTCTGTTCCGCCTGCTCCAGTACCGTATCGCTGAATCGTTCTTCAGGGATGACCGTGATCGCAAACGACTCAGGAGTCCTGCTGATCGTCTTCTGAAGGAGTGTCTCGTGATCTATAATCGCAAGGAATTGCTTAGGCAGCTTTCCCTCACCCGTCTGTGACAGAGGGAACAGGCGAGTCCCGCCCCCGCCGGCCATAATACATACCATAGTTCTCATGCTACTACTTTATGCTACTAGAGGCATATCGTCAATCACACAGCTTTGTATATAGTGCCATAATTCATTGTAAATACTGATACATCCATACAGGCTCGCCCCTGCCTGTACATCAGAGGATCGGGCAGCTTCAGGACCATTGTCACATCGTCATTATAGCACAGCATGCTCTGCTATAATGAGTACCCTGTCTACGTGATCACCGAAGGCAGCATCCCAGACCCACGGGATGGTGACTCCCTCCTATTCCAGTCACGTGAAAGTTCTGAGCTGATGTCCTTCCGATACCCATTCCCCCTCTCTCCTGATCAGAGTTTTTCTTGCAGATTTCCGTTTTTGCCTCTACTATTTCAGACACTCCCTCTACTTACTGTCGGGAGGTATATTCTTACTTCAGGTGAATGTCAAATATCTCGGGGCAATGGTACTGTGATTATATGTCAACACTATCTCATAGAGTATCTGATAATATCAAATACTACCGAACAATGCTGAAACTCTCACAGGAACGACTTGCAGAGGCCTCCGGCCTCTCTGCCGGAATGATCGGTAAGATAGAAGCTGAGATAACCTCCCCATCGCTGCGTACCGTCGAGAAGATCGCAGCCGCCCTCCATATCGACCCATCGATGCTGATGAAGGATCCCGAGTTCAGAACGACCTATGAGTCTTCACAGATCACGAGCATGGTCAGCGATTTCGAACTGTTCCTCCGTCAGAAATATCAGGACTGATCAGCACAGAACCAATTGACAATCTCAGCCATGGCCAACTCCCGGTCCTCTGTACACCGGTCATACGGGATCAGGTGTGTTGCATGCCGAAGATGCACATGCCGCAGCGGCCCGGACAGCTGCGCTTTGAGTATCGTTCCGACTCGCGGGGAGACCGCCCTGTCAAGCTCTGCTGTCAGCAGCAGTACCGCAGAGTCGACCACCGAGAGCTGTCCTGCAGCCCTCTTCTGGAGACCGGCAAGCTCACTGATCGCCCTCAGGTTCAACTGTCCCCAGTACTCCCTGCCCAGATAGGCATCATCGCCGGGATCTCGTTCATCGAAGAAGGTCACTGAAGGATCTGATTCCCAAGCTATGGGTATGTGATGTCTGAAGAGCCTCAGCAGCGGTGCGAATCGAAAGAGTCGGGAATTCATGGACAAGGCAGGAGCCATCAGCACAAGCCGGTCCACGGTATACCGTTCTGCGATGATCAGGGCGAGAAGCCCTCCCATGGAGTGCCCCATGATATGGACCTGCTCATAGGAAGAGGCCAGTTCTATGTAGGCCTGTTCAGCAGCAGTGAGCCAGTCCCGGGCACCGGTACGGTCAAAATCCCTCGCACTGGTCCCGTGCCCGGGCAGCCTCGGGATATGGACGGTCAACCCCCGTTCTTTCAGCCGTGAGGCAGGAAGGGCCAATTCTCCGGGGTACCCGCCGAACCCGTGAAGTCCAAGCACCGCCGCAGGGGCAGTCCCCTCAAGATATATCGGTCTTGCACAGGTGCGAACCTTCGGCGTGGCTTCTTTGGTATGATTCATACGACCCATAGTATCACTGCACCCTGTGGTTGTCCATCTGATAGTGTGCACACAGATGGTCGAAGACCATCTGGAAGCTCTTATCCACCTGTACGGACTCCTTCAGGTCATCACAGACCGGGAAGGGCATCTCATGTGAAGCCTTCTCATGCACAGAGATGCATCTGATCGATCCGGCAGGCAGGATCCCCTCCAGGGTCTGTCGGATCACCGCAGGGGGGAATACGGTATCTTCGGTCAGACATACCGAGAGCAGGCGTACGGCACAGGCGCCGAGCAGGCGCTCCCTGAACTCCCTGCGCACATCCAGCTGCAGCAGCGATGCCAGAGCATCCACCTGCTGCAGCTCATTGTGCCTCTCATGGCCTGCAGCTGCAAGAGCTTCAGAATTCGCATGCGAGAGTTCGACGAAGAACCTGTGCAGCCTGCTGAAGGCCGCCTGATCGATGATGCCCCGCCGTACCGGATCAGTATGACAGAGTGCGGCGCCACCGCAGAAGAGGACCGCCTGAGAGGTTTTAAACAGCTGATCACCATCTCTTCGCTGCTGGTCTTTCATCAGCAGCGCTTCAAGGATGGTGCAGCCGATCGAGTAGCCGAACAGATCGATATGCCCCACCTCTGAAAACCCTTCTACCGTCCCGCTCCCAAGCTCACGCACCAGCTGCTCCACATCACCGATAGTCTGGATCCCTGAACGGACACTGCGTTCGGGGTGAGACCCTATCCGCTCACTCATGGCACAGTTTGCACAGCTGACCGTCCTGGCACCAGCCCCACCACCATAGACAGCTGCTCTCCGCTTGTTCGCCTCACGGTTCATCCGCCGCATATCGCTCCAGGCAGGTCGTCCCCGGTCCATATGGAAGGCGATGGGGAACATGATCACCGGGACTCCCAGACGTACAGCCAGGGTATAGGCCCAGGGCATATACTTGTCCCAGTACCGCTCATTGAGTCCGTGCAGCAGGATGATCGCACGATCGAACGGACCCCCGGTCTCACCGCCGGGCATGCAGATCGGACAGGAGAACGAGAGGTTCTCTTCGATGCAGTGGTCCTCCCCGAGCAGAGATGAGCTGTGACTGCTGCTGAAGCTTCTGTGCACGAATCGGACCGCACCAACCACTCCCTGCGGCTGCGCGTGAGAGGTATATGCATCTCTGCACAGCCGAGCGGTCTCTGTATAGGAGAGCATATCACCGGTCATGTTCGGGTCATTGATCAGGGGCCTGCGATCATCCATATGTCTATCCTCCTGCCAGATCACTCGTGTTCCCCCACTTCGGGGTATACCGAAAACCCATATCACCTCCACTTCAAGTCGTCAGAGCGGTGTCTTCATCAGAAGACACCGCCGAGAAGTTCACTGCTGCGGGAATCAGCAGGACAGGAGGTTCAGAAGGTCTATCCTGCTGCTCACATGGGTCTTATTGTAGATGTTCGATATATGATTGTTGACGGTGCTTGTGGAGATATCGAGGTGCAGGGAGATCTCCTTACTGGTGAACCCCTGCTGTATGAGCCGGATCACCTCACTCTCACGGTCGGTTATATGGTAGGCATGGAGTCTCTGTTCATCGATCGAGGTCCCTTTCGTCTCAGGGATATGGTGAAAATAGTTGAAGAGGTAGACGAGGATGATCAGAGAGAACCAGAAGTAGTAGATCGGCAGGGATGCAAGGCTTTCGAAGGTCATGAGCAGATCCATGATCAGAAAGGGGATCATGAAGGCTGAGAGGATGATGAAGGATGTGCTGATCATCCGGGCATCCCTGTCCTTGATGCCGCTGAGGTTCTTGATGATGACCCCGAGACAGAAGATGAAATCACCAAAGAAGATCAGGATCATCAGCAGCCGGATGACGACAGTGAATCCAAAGATCGTCCCGAGTATGATCAGTATGAGAAAACAGATACTCAGGACAAGGAAGACACTCTTGTAGGGGTTCCTCCAAGGATGGGCGATGACCCAGGTGGTGAAGTAGGGAATGAAATAGATCATGAAGGCTACCGCGAGATAGAGCAGCCAGGAGCTCGCCAGTGAGAAGGCGGCAGAATCATACTGCAGGATGGAACTGGTATACATCCTGACCGCAGAGATCAGCAGGATACTGGTGACCGTGCCCTGGAAGATGAGGTAGTACTTGCTCCAGTCATACCCCTTGCGGAGATGGTAGAGGATAGAGAGACAGATATTCATCGAGCCTACGGCAAAGGCGATGATATACAGGATCAGATTAAACTCATTCCAGTTCATGCACACGAGTATAGAGTCCTTGGCAGCGGTGGTCAAGTATCCTCGAATAGCTGACAGTGGTACAGTCGCGGAGCAGGTGTTCTCGTGACCGTACTGCGGCATGCCGTACAGACCGGTCAAAAAACCTGTGTACTCCGAGGATCTGTATGGTATGATAGTGCTATGAACAGAACTGGCATCATCCGCTTACTGCTGATCAGCTGCACACTCGCACTGCAGCTGGTATTCCTGCTGATCCTCACTCCCGGGTATCAGGCAGCCTCCGGGGACTGCCGTTCTTCGACACCTCGCCGATATGGGATGCGCAGACGATCCTGGACATCACTTCAAGACTCTCACCTGAAGCTGCAGCGATCTATGATACGATGCAGATCGTGGATCTGCTCTTCCCTGTCTTCTACACTGCAGCTCTGATCTCCTGGGTCCCCGCAGGAAGACGCAGATCTGCCGCGGTGCTGCTGCTTGTCAGTTCAGGGGGAGTGTTCGATCTGGCAGAGAACCTCATCATCCACCGACTGCTGCATCGAATGAGTTCCCTGCCGGGACTGCTCCCCTATATCACGGTGACGAAATTCGCACTGATAGGGATCGCTATCGTGCTGATCATCCACCTGCACAGAAGCAGCTCATCAAGGAGTGTCACGAAGAGACAGAGCTGATATACTCATGCTCCACACGCCGCACTGCAGCGTGCAGCTGCCCGGTCAGCGGGAAAGAGGTCCCGATCACCTTCCCGTCCATGTGAGAGACCGGAAGCGCACCCATGCTGGTGCTCGAGAGGAAGTACTCATCGAAGAACCCCTCTGCCACATCGGCAAGGGAGGTATGGGCATAGGTGATTCCCATCCCCAGCTCCTGAGCAGCCTGGAGCAGGTATTTGCGGGTGACCCCGGAGAGGACCCCGGTCCCGGGAGTGAACAGCGTATGACTGCGGATACCGAAGACATTACTGCGGGTCCCTTCCATGGCCATACCGTTGCGGTCTATCAAGACAGCCTCGAAGGCCCCGGCCTCATGTGCGCTCCTGAGAGCCAGATAGTTCAGCAGCAGGGCGTTGGATTTCACCTCCGGCTCGATACGCTCACCGGCGTAGGAGATCACCTTCATTCCCTGCTCGTAGTATCGATCAGGATAGATCGGAAGACTCTGTGCGAAGACATAGAGATAGGGCTGCTCCCCGCCGACAAGCTGTACCCTCAGCGAGGAGTTCTCGATCGAATCCTCAGCGATAAGTGATCCGATCGCTTCGATCAGCGGCTGAGGACTGAATCCATGAACCATGGCAAGCCGATGGGCAGATTCGAAGAGCCGCTCGATATGGTCATCGATGAAGACCGGGACACCGGCTATCACCTTGATCGATTCATAGACACTGAAATTGAAGAACACTTCCCGGACCGTCAGGGGACCTTCGCATCCCTCTCATCGATGATCTCATATCCGCACAAGGCGTGCCGCTGCTCTGTCACATTACCCATCTTCTCATCCTCAGTTGTCGATATCACCCATTCTCAGGATCTCACGGGGCATACTGCCCCGTGCCGGTCCGATGATGCCACGGTCTTCCATCTCTTCGATGAGCCGTGCTGCTCTATTGTAGCCGATCTTCAATCTGCGCTGAAGATATGAGGCGGATGCGCTCTTACGGGTATAGATGATCTGCAGAGCCTCTTCCATCAGCGGATCTGATTCGCCGCTCTCGATGTCGGGTGTATCCTCATCATCATCCTCATCCCAGAAGAGCTCTTCATCAAGATAGTCAGGTTCACCGTTCTTGCACACCTCATCGACGATACGCTCCACCTCTTCTTCAGAGAGGAAGGCACCCTGCAGTCGTACCAGATTCGGATCCCATGAGGAAGAGAAGAGCATATCCCCTCGCCCCAGCAGTTTCTCAGCCCCTGACTGATCGAGGATGATCCTTGAGTCGGTATTACTGGTCACCATGAACGCGACTCGTGAGGGGATGTTCGCCTTGATGATCCCGGTGATGACGTTCGTGGAAGGGCGCTGGGTCGCAAGCACCAGATGGATACCCACAGCTCTGGCCATCGCTGCGAGTCTGGCCAGGTAGGATTCCATCTCCTTACCGGTAGTGGTCATCAGGTCCGCGAACTCATCGATCACCAGGACGATATACGGCAGCTTCTCCTTTGCGAGGCCCTGCTCTCGAATCCGCCTGTTGTACGTCTTGATATCCCGTACATTGAGCTGATCGAGCAGATCATACCGCCGTTCCATCTCATAGATGCAGTACTGGAGCGCCTTGATCGCCTTCTTGGAATCGGTGATCACCGGAGTGAGCAGATGAGGGATGTCATTATAGAGCTTGAGCTCCACGATCTTCGGGTCCACCAGCATGAGGCGAACATCCTTCGGGCTTCTTCGAAAGAGGATCGAACAGATGAGGGAGTTGACGCATACGGACTTTCCCGATCCGGTAGCTCCCGCGATGAGCAGGTGGGGAGTCTTTGTCAGATCTATGACCTGCGACTTCCCCGTGATATCTTTCCCCAGGACGACAGGGATCTCATAGTCCCGCTTCCGGTCTACCTCGTTGAGCATCTCACGGAAGGAGACGATGGACCGTTTCTTGTTCGGCACCTCGATACCCACGGCCTGCTTGCCGGGGATGGGAGCTACCATTCGCACCCGTGATGCCGCCAGCTGCAGGGCGATGTTATCGGTAAGGTTCGTGATCGCCTGCACTCTGATACCGGGAGCCGGGAGGATCTCGTACATCGTCACGACCGGTCCCTTCTGGATACCGGTCAGCTGAGCATCGATCTTGAACTCGAGCAGGGTCTGCATCAGGACCTTTCCAGCAGCTTCGGTCACATGGTCGATCTCACTCGAAATGTCCGGATAGGTATCGAGGACCTCCTCGGGAGGATACACATACCCGATCGAGTTCAATAGAGAAGAGGATACCGTACCTGAGAAGGTATCTGAAGCTTCGATATCGGTGATATCCCGAAAGGAACCGACCGTACCGCTGATACGTCTGAGCCGTTCGGTGAACCCCGCAGAAGGGGAACTGTGTGCTGTATCGAACTCGGGGTCCTCAGGGGCAGGACCGGTACGGTATGAGAACCGATCACCATGGTGGGCATATCCCCGTCCTCAGGCTCCTTCACGGGCTCGATGCGCCGGAGTTTTCCATGGATCGACGGACCGGAGCCCTTCTTCCCCTCGCTGCCATGTCGCATCGTGCTGTGGGTGAACGGAGCAGCTGTCTGCTCGGTCTCCTTGCTCGCCATCGTACCCGAGACATCATCAAGGGTCGAGATCACCGGCTTCTCAGATGAAGCCTCTGACACCGAAGGAGGCACGGAGCGTGAAGCAAGCCGGGGAAGATCCGGGATCGCAGGAAAGGAGAGCGTCATCTCATGAACCGGATGGTCATCATCTGCACCCTTGTGGGGATGCACGGCCTGTCCTGATGCATCCTCAGATGCAGCTCCTTTCACCGACCGAGGTGACCGATCTCTGACCGAAGCAGTCCCTTCGGATTCATGCCCCGAGCTGCTGCGGTGCTGCAGTACGTAATTGCTGCTGCTGATCCCTCTGTCTCGCCCGAACCAGTTCATGGACCAGATACAGAACAGCAATGCCTCGATGATGAAGAGGAACAGCACGATGATCGACGCGGTACGCATCGGTACCATCGTGAGGATCCATCGGTTCAGTGCTGCATCCGCATTCCCGAAGGTGAAGTGGAGAAACAGGACGATCGTGGCAAAGGGGATCGCGGTGAACGGGATGAGTACATGATAGGGGTGCGATCGTTCAGCTGAGAGCAGCAGGAACGCACAGAAGAACAGGTAGGCAGGAAGGAACCAGGAAGACTGCAGGAAGACCGCAGTAAGGCGTACGGAGAAGACCTGTATGAACTGCGGAAGCGCCATGACATGATCGAGCGTCTGAAGGATCATGAGAACCAGGGTGCCCAGTGCCAGGATAAAGCATATGACAGATAAGAAAATATGTGAAACGTTCTTCTTCACGTCTACCTCCTCGTTATTCCATTGCGTACATGCTGCAGAATCCTTCTCACAGCACCAGTCCTACTATCCCGAGCGGTATCAGATAGATACTGAAATAGTAGAGCTTGCCCGACTGGATCAGCCACATCAGGATCCTGAGGCTGAAATACCCGCTCACCGCCGCAGAGAAGCAGCCGAGAGCCAGGGTTCCCATGCCCATCTGACCTGCAAGGGCCGCCGCCTCTCCTGCTTCGAGCAGCACAGCCCCGATGATCGCGGGGATCGATATGAGAAACGAGAGTTCCCCGGCCTCTTTCCGGTCCAAACCGCCCCAGAGGGCGGCGGTGATGGTGATCCCCGACCGGGAGATCCCCGGAAGCGTACCGAACCCCTGTGCGATCCCGACCCTGACCCCATGAGAGAGCTTCAGGGAGGTATCATCAGGTTTGGGAAGATACCGGGTTGTGATCAGCAGCAGTCCGGTCACGATGAACAGGATTGATACGGACCTGACAGTCTGGAACACAGCGATATCCTGTATCACATATCCCATCACCCCGGTGATGAACGTACCGATCAGGATCACCAGCGTCAGCCGCAGCTGTTCTCTATCACCATCATCGGTGCTTCTGCGTACCAGATGCACCCATGATATGAGGATACGCTGTATCCTCTCCCGAAAGAAGAACACCACTACCAGCAGTGTGGATACATGCAGCAGGACATCAAAGAGTTTGGGGATCGATCCCATATCGAACAGGTGTTTGAATACCACCAGATGCCCGGAACTTGAAACCGGAAGGAATTCCGTAAGTCCCTGTATCGCACCCAGCAGCAGTGTTTTAAGCAGTTCCATGCCAAACAGCATACAGCTAATATGATCATGCGACAAGTGGGATCAGCACCAAAACAGCACCGACTGATACGTATCTCACTTCCTATGAACGTTTTCTGAGCAGACAGATTCGTCGATCGGTCTCGCCGAAACAGCTCTCATAGGGCAGCTGCGAGATCTCATACCCGCTGAGCCTCTCAGCCCCGATACGATCGATCTCCTGATCGACGAGTCCCTTCCTGCTCTTATAGGCGAACATGACCCCGCCGGGACTCAGCAGTCTGTCGAGCTCATCGAAGATATCAGGCAGGGGGCGGAAGGCCCGGAAGATCAGAAGATCGAAGGTCTGCCGCACTTCAGCAAGATCCTTCTCGATCAGAGTCGTCCGTGAGGCGAGCCCGGTGACCGCCAGCGCATTGCGCAGGAAGCCAGCCCTGCGGCCAGATCGTTCGATCAGAGTGATCTCAAGATCTTCCAGTGCGACAGCAAGGGGTATCCCCGGCATGCCGTTGCCCGATCCGACATCTGCAGCACGGACAGCCCCCTGTCAGGGAAGGAGTCGATCACCTCGGTGAGGATGTGCAGCGGCGCAAGTGAATCGATGATATGACGGAAGATCAGATCCCGTCGGTCTGCTGAGACGAGTTTGTAGGTGGGGTTCCAGAGCTCGATCTCGGCTATGTAGGCAAAGAGCAGCTCCAGCTGCTGTGCCTGCAGACGTATACCACAGGAGTCAAGCCCCTGTGCTGTAAGACTGCGAATCTCCTCATTGACCACGTCGTATCCTCCCCAACAGTACCATGAGCACTGCGATGTCTGAGTTGCGCACTCCCGATATGCGTGAAGCCTGCCCGACCGAGAGCGGTCTCACCTGCTTCAGCTTCTCTTTTGACTCACTCGAGATCCCCTCCACGCCGTCATAGTCAAAGGATTCAGGGATCCTGATATGCTCCATCTTCTCAAAACGGCGAACCTGCTGCTCCTGGCGTTTGATATACCCTTCGTACTTGATATCGAGCTCTGCCTGATGCACATAGCCTGCAGGATAGCCGCCCAGTTCTGCTACCGCCTCACTAGCCTGGTCGATCGTGACTTCCGGCCGTTTGAGTCGCTGATACCAGCTGACCCCCTCCTGCTTTCTGGCTGAGAGCAGTTCCTTGATCTCGTCGATCCCCTTCAGCTTATGTTCCAGTCGTTCCAGCGCCTCCTGCTTCTGCAGGCCGATCAGCCGGCCTTTTTCGGTAAGCCGCTGATCCGCTGCATCATAGCGGAGATTCAGCCGGTACTCGGCGCGGGAGGTGAACATCCGGTAGGGTTCCGTGGTACCCTTGGTCACCAGATCATCGATCAGGACCCCGATATAGGATTCAGCACGGGAGAGGATCATCGGTTCCTTTCCCTGCAGGCTCAGTCCTGCGTTGATCGCCGCCAGCAGCCCCTGCCCTGCCGCTTCCTCATATCCTGAGGTCCCGTTTGTCTGTCCCGCGATATAGAGGCCCTTGAACCGTTTGGTCTCAAGACTCGGATAGAGTTGCGTGGGATCAACATAATCATATTCCACCGCATACCCCGCCCTCATGATCCGGGCATGCTCGAGTCCCGCGATAGAGTGGATGAAGGCTTCCTGCACATCCTCGGGAAGTGATGAGGAAATCCCGTTCAGATACATCTCCTCGGTACCGATGCCCTCGGGTTCTACGAAGATCTGGTGCCTGTCTCGATCAGGGAACCTCACCACCTTATCTTCGATCGACGGGCAGTACCTCGGTCCCAACCCAACGATCTTCCCTCCGTACAGGGGGGATCGATGGATGTTCTCCTCTATGATCCGGTGGGTCTTCTCATTGGTGAAGGTGATCCAGCAGGGAAGCGATGGCCGGTCGATCTTCGACCGGGAGAATGAGAACGGCTGCATGATCCTGTCACCGGGCTGGACCTCCATCTTGTCAAAATCGAGGGAAGACCGGTGTACACGAGCCGGCGTACCGGTCTTCATCCTACCGAGGGAGAGCCCGTGAGACCGCAGCGCGGTACCGAGACCCACCGCGGCAGGTTCTCCCAGTCGCCCCGAAGATGCACTGTACTCCCCGATGAAGATGGTCCCCTCCATGAAGGTACCGGTCGTCAGGACCACCACACGCGAAGTGAATCGGCGTCCCCGTTCAGTGGTCACCCCGGTCACCCGGCGTTTTGCCTGATCGAACTGCAGATCTATCACCGTATCCTGGAAGACCGAGAGCCCCTTCTGGGTCTCTATGGTCTCTTTTGCAAGCCGGTTGTAGCTGAACTTGTCCGCTTGAGCCCTCGGTGCCTGCACCGCCGGGCCTCTGCGCATATTCAGTATCCTGAACTGGATCATCGTCTTATCGATCAGGTTGGCCATCTCTCCGCCGAGAGCATCGATCTCACAGACCATGTTCCCCTTGGACAGCCCGCCGATGGCAGGGTTGCAGGAGAGCCTGCCGATCGCATCAAGACTCTGCGTGATCAGCAGAGTAGAGAACTGCAGCCTTGCCAGTGCCAGAGCAGCCTCGATCCCGGCATGACCGCCGCCTATGACTATCGCATCAACATCCATATCGCTGTATCCTTTGTATATACCTCATCATTTTCCTACACAGAAGCCTGAGAAGACCCTGTCGAGGATATCTGAGGAGGTCACTTCACCGGTGATCTCACCCAGGGCATCTATGGCATCCTGCAGTTCCGGTGCCACTACGTCAAGTGGCATACCATCTGTCACCGCAGTCACTGCTGTGTTCAGACTCTCGACAGCCCGGTCAAGCAGTTCTTTCTGACGGAGGGAGTCGATCATCACCTCCCCTTCGGTCGTGACTCGGGCAGAACCGGTGAGTCGCCTCACGATCTCCTGCTCGATGTGTGCAAAACCTTCCCCGGTGACCGTACTGAGGGGAAAGAACCCATCGGGCACTGCAGTGGTCCTGATATCTGATTTGTTCCAGATGTAGATGTACGAGCTGTTCATCTCACGAGGATCCACCTCCTCATCCCCGCCTGAGAGATACAGCACCAGATCTGCATGCTCGAGCAGCTGATTGCTCCTTCTGATCCCCTCCTCTTCGATACTGTCCACAGACTCCCGGAATCCTGCAGTATCATAGAGCCGGACAGGGATCCCGCTGATCGATATCCATGATTCGATATAGTCTCGGGTAGTCCCGTGGACCTCCGAGACGATGGAGCGGTCCTCTTTGAGAAAGAGATTGAACAGTGATGACTTGCCTGCATTGGTTGCCCCGGCAAGTGCGATACGCACCCCTTCAGAATACATCCGTCCGCTGTGGTAGGTCTCAGCAAGCTCTGAGAGCGCTCCGACAGTCTCCATGAGTCTCTCGATCGGCACTTCCTGCTCCAGCACCACCTCGTCCTCAGCATAATCCAGCTGGAGTTCGACCTGACTGATCACATCTACGAGAGCCTCTTTGAGCTCATGGATACGGCGATAGAGTCCTCCTGAGAGCCTGCTCAGCGCAAGGGAGTGGGCCTTTCTGGACTTCGCACTGACGATCTCCTGGACAGCCTCTGCACGGGTAAGATCCAGTTTACCCTTCATGAATGCACGCAGGGTGAACTCACCCGGCCGGGCATCCCGGAAACCCGAACGCTTGAGGACCTCCAGGATCTTCCTGATCCCGGCCAGCGATCCATGGCAGCAGATCTCCAGGGCATCTTCCCCGGTATAGCCATGAGGGGCTCTGAACACCGAGACGGTCACCTCATCGATCAGCTCCCCGCTGCGGCTGTCGATCAGCCGCTGAAAGCCTATCGTGCCGCTCTCTGCTTCCAGAACAGCCTGAGCTCTGGAGAAACAGCCGGCTGCCAGCTCGATCGACCCGGCACCCGATACCCGGATGACGGCAAGGGCACTCTCACCCCAGGGAGTCGCAAGGGCGACGATGGGTTCTTCTGTATCATAATATGCGTATTTCATCATCAGGAGTATAAGTCACAACTCCTCACTCCTTCAATAGCAGAACGGTCTGCTGTACCCACAAGCTCAAAGTAACGCACCTGTATCATTGACGGAAGAAAACGTGAGGAGTATGATGGGGAACATCATCTCAAGGAAGTACTTCAATGACGGACCTGCTGCATATCCTGCAAGAACTCACATCACGCATCCCCGAAGTCGGTGCGTACCAGCTTCGATCCTTTCGCAAGCCGGAGCCCCCCAGAGGCTACCTGAAGAACAGCCGGGAGGTTGTCTCTGAGATCGATATTAAAAGTGAGGAGATGATCCGTGTTATACTCAGCGAGATCATGTCGGAGGCAGCCTTCTACGGGGAAGAGACAGACAGGAACATCTCAGAGGAATGGACATGGGTCGTCGATCCCATCGATGGTACGGTCAACTATATATCGGGTCTCGGACAGTGGTGCATCTCGATCGCCCTGCTCTACCGGAGAAGGCCAGTACTGGGATTGATCTATGTACCCACCACCGGGGAGTTCTATACTGCAGCAGATCAGCATGGTGCCCACCTCGGGGATACACGCCTTCCGATCATGGAGTTCACCGGGGTCATGAGTGATGCCGTCCTTGCGACCGGCATGCCCTTCAGATCCCCCGATATCGCCCATGGCTTCTTCGTCTGTACCGAAGATCTGCTTCCTGAATGCAGAGAGATCAGAAGGATGGGCTCAGCGGCTCTGGATCTTGCCAATCTGGGTGCAGGATTCTATCAGGGCTATTGGGAGACGGATCTCCAGATCTATGACATAGCTGCCGCACTGGTGATCCTGCAGGAACAGGGATCGTCATCAGCGATTTCTTCGGAGGTCCCTTCGATCTGTTCACCAGCAGGTCCCTTGCAGCTGCTCATCCTCGGATCCATGGGAACCTGATCGAGCATACCTCCCGTGGCTATGCACCCTACCGGAACCTGCTGCAGGACCGTATCACTGCAGGATGACCGAAGGGACCGCGAGATCGGATCAGGCCGAATAGCATGGAGAGATGTACATATGATACAGAGGAGATGAAAGATGAAATATATCGGAGCACATGTGAGTGCAGCAGGCGGGGTCTTCCAGGCACCGAAGAACGCCCATGCCATCGGGGCGACAGCTTTTGCCCTCTTCACCAAGAACCAGCGGCAATGGAGTGCAAAACCGTTCGAACAAGAAGAGATCGATGCGTTCCATCAGGCGATGACCGAATACGGGTACCAGCCGTTTCAGGTGCTGCCGCACGACAGCTATCTGATCAATCTCGGCAACCCGGATCCCGATAAGCGCAAGAAGAGCCTTGACTCATTCATCCATGAGATCAGGCGAGTGGAAGCGCTCGGTCTGGATCGGTTGAACTTCCATCCCGGGGCACACCTCAAGGAGATCGATCCCGATGACTGTATCACGCTCATCGCCGATTCGATCAGCACAGCCCTCTCAGAGACCTCCGGGGTCAGTGCAGTCATCGAGACCACTGCAGGACAGGGCTCGGCACTGGGGAGGACCTTCGAGGAGATCGCTGCGATCATCGACAGGGTCCGACAGCCTGAACGAGTAGGCATCTGCATCGACACCTGTCATATCTTCGCTGCCGGATATGATATCCGCAGCCGTGAGCAGTATGAACAGACCATGGATGCCTTCTCACGTATCATCGGCTTCGACAAGCTGATGGGAGCACATCTCAATGATGCGAAGAGCACCTATGACAGCCATGTGGACAGGCATGCGAATATCGGAAAGGGGAATATCGGATCAGAGGCCTTCACGCTGCTGATGAACGATACCCGGTTCGATGACATCCCGCTCATACTGGAGACCACCGATCCCGAACTCTGGGCAGCAGAGATCAAGCTGCTCACAGAATCCATACATCAGGACTGAACCATGAAACACCATATGCCACTGTTCCCGAATGCACCCTCTCCGCTGCTGTTCGGTCATCGAGGATCACCCAGACTGGCCCCTGAGAATACCCTGCCTTCGTTCGAGCTGTGCAGAGCTCCGGGGATCGACGGAATAGAACTCGATGTCCATCTGTGCGCCACAGGAGAACTGGTAGTCACACACGATGAGAACACCCTGCGAGTCTCCGGATTTGACGGTATCGTAGAACAGATGTCCTATGATCAGATCCGTGAACTTGATGCAGGGGCGAACTTCAGCGGCAGGGCCTACCAGCCCTGCGTATGCCGCTGCTCAGCGAAGTGTTCGAGTCCTTCGGGACCGATCTCTACTATGACATCGAACTGAAGACCGACAGGTACAGAGACACCGGCCTTGCAGCGGCAGTCTACCGGATGATCAAACACCACGGGATAGAGCAGCATGCGGTGGTCTCTTCCTTCAACCCCTTTCCCGTACGATACTTCCGCCGTCATGCCGGGGATTCCATCCCTGCTGCAGTCATCTACTGCGTATGTGATGAACAGCCGAAGTTCCTCCAGAGAGGGTTCGGCAGACATCTTGCCGGATGCAGGGTACTGAAGCCCGAACACATACAGATCACTTCTGAGCGATTTCCCATGACAGTGGGAAGAGAGGCTATGCCGTACTTACCTGGACGGTTGATGATGCCGATGAGGCAGTCAGACTGTGTGATCTCGGGTTGATGGGCTGATCACGAACGAACCGGGGATCATGAAGGATGTTATAGCAGCTTACCGATGACAAGAGAGGCAGCGACCTGGCCGAACCGCTTGAATGCAGCGGTGACCGCCAGATCACTGGTGAGGCCTACCCCGTTCGCAGCGAACTCACCGGTCTGCGCATAGAGACTGCCGTCTTTGAGCGAATAGACCCGGGCAGACCCTTTGATCGAGGCGACATAGCGATCACCGGACTTCACGACCGAATGGACCCCGGCACTGCCGATCACGGCGATGCTGCGGGTATCGGCGAAGTTGGCACGTGCGAACTGAAGGACCTTCGACTCAGTACCGAGGTCGTTGTTCGGGTCGATCCGGTTCGCATAGATACCATCCTGCTGCAGCATCTCGATGAGCGAATCAAGAGATGCTGTTGCTGTGAGCAGAGTACCATTCTTGCTGTAATCCAGCATCGATGCGACGATGACCGAACCGGCGACCTCAGAGGTGATGCTGAAAGGGACCTCCAGCCGTTTATCGACGATGATCTTTCGCATCTCAGTCACATACGCATCATCAGCCCCGACAGTCCCACTGAGCTCTTCTACGATCTCACTCAAGTCGAAATACATCGTGAAGGTACCGCTCCCGCGGAAGTTCGTATGCGATGGGGTGAAGGAGACCAGCCCCTTGGTATCAGTGCTCTGCTTCAGTTCCTCCTGCCGTACGTTCCCTGCGGCATTCTTGACCGGGAACACAGCCTTTACCGGGAAGGATACGATCTTGGGTGCGAAGATACCGGTCCCGCGGGTGACCCGTGCGTGGAACGAACCCTGCATGTCATCGGTATCAGTCAGCTGAAAGTTGAGCCCCATGAGTACGGAGATCGCTTCGTCCATCAGCCCTTCATACCGTGCCTTCGAGGCTGCTAGTGGTGACTGATAGGCTTCTGCGGCAGCTTTCAGGTAGAGCCTGAAGGCATTATAGTCATCCTGCCGCTTATATGATGCTTTCGCCTCTGATTCGGGTGCATCTATCTTACTCTCATCCGCCCTGATGTTGTCGAGGTTCGCCCGGACTAGCGTGCTGATGGTCTTCCGATTGGCCTCTGCAAGCAGATGGATCGTCAGGATACCGTTCTCCACCTTCTGGAACTCTTTGGTGATCGTCAGATCCAGCTCACCGAGTGCCTGAGACTGCAGCAGTTCCCGCTTGTACAGGTCATGGACATCATAGCCGAGGAATTCGGAGATCTCATCAAGCAGTCCCTGCTGAGCTGCCTGACGTGCAGTCATCTCGTTGCCGTCAGCATCGGCCCCCTGACCGGTGAAATAGATCTTCGTGAGGGTATTGGACGGCTTCTCTATGACCCAGACCGGGACATCCTGTACCCATGCACGCAGGGAGGAACAGCCGGAAAGGCTTATCATCACAACCGCCAGTAGGGCAATGAACACCATCTGCTTACGGTTCTTTCGCATCATCATACGACCTCCTTTGGTCACTGACCGCTGTGAAACGTCAGCGAGTCACCTCTCTGATAGATCAGATACAAGCCCTGCAGTTCTGAGAACTGCAGCGCCGCCTCATACACCAGATCTGCGAACTCATCGATCGTTCCGGAGAAGGTGACGGCATAGCGGGATTCTTCGACTGAGAACGAGGTCCGCTGAAGGGATCCCACCCGTGCTGCAAGCACCTGCTGGAAAGCCCTCATCACCTTGTCGTCATAGGTCTTCATGATGATCAATTCATAGGAACTCCCACGCTGCGCATCCGAGGTGAAGTAGGCAGAGGCCTTACCCATGATATCATACATGCCCTTCTCCACACCTTCAGCGACTGCCCGTTCGAGAGCTGAGCTTCTGGTGTTCGCCTGTACCGGTTCATCCGTCTGGATGAAGGAACTGCCCCGCCCCTCTGCCGTCGATGCATTGAAGATACTCAGAGAGACTGAAGAATCCGCATAATAACTACCGCCGCGGGCATAGCTCGAAGTGCTCACCGCAACATCGATATAGTAGTCTGCATGCAGTCTCGAGGCGATCCACCTCAGCATGGAGGTCCCGCCGGTCTCTTCGGTATAGGCATATTCCTGATCGAGCTTGACCGACTCGATCTGCTTCAGATCGATGTAGGTGAAGCCGATCGAGGAGAGGTAGCTGTTCGCCGAGAGCACAGCCGTCCTGGCAGTGAACGGATCGGAGACCTGCTGCTCATCATAATAGACGAGAAAGGTGGGTTTGTAGCCCGAGCTCCAATCCGGACCGACCGGACCGAGGACATCAGAGAGCGCTGCCTGCTGCTGATAATCAAGCGGCTGCTGATCGGGAAGTCTCAGTGTGATCGATGCATCTATCAATCCCCCAAGGATCCCCTTGCTCTGCAGCAGCTTCGAGAGCTCAGGCAGCAGCAGTCGTGCTGAGATGAGCACGGAGTAGGTGCCATTGTCATAATCCCAGTCGATCTCATCGAGCGTCGAGGTCAGGATGAACGACCGTACATTCACTTCGGCAGCAATCAGCCGTTCGATCTGTTCACGATAGATCATCCCGCTGTCACCGAGAGCCAGTGAAGCCGCTCGCTGCAGCGCATCACCGATCGCATCATCCTGAGCCGCGCTTCTGCTGGCCCCAGTACCGTATCCGTAGAAGAGCGGGACACTCACCCCGTCTGCTACGGTGTTCCCCCCTCTGACTGCTCCTCTCCAAGCTGGTACCTCTGTCCTGTATAGACTGAGTAACATCCTGAAAGGGAGACGATCATCAGTACCGTCATCACTACTATCATCAATTTGCTGAATCTCATCATTAGACCTCATCTGTTCCTTGAGTTATTATACCGATCATGGTGCTATGAACACCTTCCTGTCAAACGGGTCCTCCCGCATGGTCCTGCAGCATAATACCCTTATACCTATAGACCCGTCTACCACCTGAAAGTTACAGCAGGTGCAGCAAAAAACAGACTCCGCAACGGTTCTGCTGATTCTGTGCAGTAGGTCATGCGATACCCGGCATGCAGAGCCAGTTCCCACCTGCTGTCCAGATACCACCCCACAGCCCCATGGAAGGAAGCGCTGTAGAGCAGACTGTCCTCAAGTGGCCGGGACGGCGAGAGCAGAAGGCCGAGCCCCAGGTCAGCTCCGGTCTCGAACCAGAGGCAGCAGCTGACCACGGCCTGTCCCGGTCATACCTGCCGCCGGGTTCGAATCGGGAACTGAAGCCCTGGGTGATCTCCATGCTCACCCCGGAGGTATCGGTATATGTCGGAGAGGAGATGGTCTTCCAACCGATACTCAGATCGAGTCCGGTATGATAGCGGAAGCGATCAGCCGAGGAGCCGCTCGTATGGCGGATCGAGAGTGTACTCGAACTGAGGCTCTGCTGCAGCTGGAGACCAAGCGCTTCGGGCTTCTGCCCTGCTGGATGCACAGCAGTCCCGACATACAGCGGTACATCGCTATAGTTTGTCAGGAGTTCCGCATACCCCCCTCTCCCTGATGGACGACGGTGAGCATGGCACGTTCATCACCGCTGTCAGGATCGATGACTGTGAGGGTCTCTCCGCGCTGCAGCTGAGCAGCATCGCTACAGCGGACCGAAAGATAGCCGTTGAAGGTGGTGCTGATCATCTGGACCGGCAGCTGCTCGAGCACTGATGCAACGGTATACCCGATATCGATCGCGTACCGCTCCATCGCCCTGGTGATGGCATGATCGAGCCGGTCACTCACACCGATCGAGGTGAACTCCATCCGATGCGTCCCGAGATCTCCGGAGACCTCCCAGATGATCTCGAGGGTCACGGATTGTGAGCCGTCTTTCCGATCATAGCTGCTCTGAGCCGCCTTCAGCTCCGGGATGACCCGCACCGTCCACGGCTGCTGCTCATCTGTGGTGACTCGATAGAGATAGAGTCTGCGAAGAGCTTGTACGGTCACGGGCTGCAGCTCAGGGAGGAGACGATCGAGGAGCTCCTGAGGGATCTGCTCACTCTCTGGTGCGGCACTGATGCCTTGTTCGACGAAAACAAGTCCCTGCGCAGCGTGAGCTGACATCACACTGAGGAAGATGAGCAGAAGGCTGATCTTCCATCGCCTTCCGTTCATGCCTGCTCACTGCTCCAGAGGTGTATCAGAGTATCGATCACCACTGCCGCCTCAACCATCGCAGGGACAGCGACCCATTCGAATCTACTGTGGAAGTTGACCCCTCCTGCAAAGATATTCGGTGCAGGGATGCCCATCTCACTGAGCCGGGCTCCATCAGTCCCTCCCCGGATGGGCTGCATGATCGGTGTGATCCCCGCACGCTCGACAGCCTGCTGCAGTTTCTCCATGACCAGAGGATCCTTTGATACATACTCTGCCATATTGACATACTGCTTGATCACCTTGAGATCGACCTTACCGGCAGCAGAACTCTCCTGCACCGCATGTGCAGCAGCTTCGACGACCCGGATCCTCCGTTCCATGCCAGAAGCTTCGAAGTCCCGCAGATTCATGATGAGCATACAGGAGGAGGAGTCTCCGGAGATCTCCCCGAGATAGTAGTACCCCTCTCGTTCATCGGTGGTCTCAGGACTCTCAGACTGGGGTATCATCATGCAGAAGCGGTTTGCCATCGTGATGGCATTGACCATCCTCCCTCGTGCCGCCCCGGGGTGGTACATGACCCCGGTGAAGGTGATGTCGACCCGGTTCGCATGGAAGCACTCTGATTCTATCTCCCCGCTGCGGCCTCCGTCCATCGTATAGCAGCATCGGGCTTGCAGCTGTTCAAGAGGGAATCCGTCCATCCCGTGTCCGGTCTCCTCATCGGCAGTGAGATGATCTCGAGCGCTCCGTGCCGGATCTCAGGATGATCATGGTAGTACTGCAGTACGGCCATGATCTCAGCGACCCCCGCCTTGTCATCCGCACCAAGGAGCGTCCTGCCGTCAGTGGTGATGATGGTGCTTCCCACGTACTTCTTCAGCAGCGGATTGTCGGCTGTCGTGAGGGTCCACTGGTCACCCAGCGGTATATCAGACCCGTCATAGGCTTCGATGATCTGTGGTCTGACACCGTTCCCGGGCATATCGGGAGAAGTGTCCACATGCGCCATGAACCCGATGACCGGCGGCTGCACGGATCCCGGGATGTTCGAGGGGATCCTCGCGATGAGAAATCCGTCTGCATTGAGTGAGACATCCTCGAGTCCGAGCTCTTTGAGTTCTTTGACGAGCAGGTGCAGCAGGTCCCACTGCCCTGCTGTCGAAGGTTTCGTTGCGATATGGTCATCAGACCTGGTATCGATCGCCGTATAGCGAAGGAATCTCTCTACGATAAGCTGTTCGATCGTTGCTGTGTTCATGGTATACTCCTGATAGCTACTGCTGTTCATAATAGCGCTGTTCGGCTGCAGTGTCATCCGAAAGATGACCGAAGCCCCGTAGACGTCTGAGAATCGGGGGGGCCCAGGCTTCCCTTCTCGCAGAACTGACCCCCACATCATGCAGCAGAGGAAGGAATGTTTCAAGGCGTGAGAGGAAATCCTGGTAGTCATGTGTGCTCAATCCATCCCACGCACGATCTGCCATGGCGGTACTCCGGGGAAAGGTCTGCCAGAAGAGACGGTCGGGAGTATCTATCCATTCACTCCAGATGGGCATCTCGAATCCGAGGACAGCATCCTGAACACGGCTGTCATCTGACAGATCTCTGCTGATGCTGCGGGGAATGAGTCGGTAGGCCTTCTTCAGGGGTATCACGGCATAGGACTGGTCGAGATACGCATGGAAGTATTCAGACAGGATCACATGCCGCCCGGTAGAGATCGCCTCTCGCATTCGCTTGATCCGACCTTTGAGCGGCATCCAGAACTGCACGACAGGACCTCGGAGGTGATCTCACCGTCGATGATCTCATTCCATCCGATGGGTATCTTCCCCTCTGCTTCGACCATCGATGAGACCTCACGGGTGAACCAGTCCTGCAGAGCCCGGTAGGAACCGATCCCGTGTTCTTTCATATGATCAGCACATACCCGGCAGGACTTCCACTGGGTGGTAGGGACCTCATCCCCTCCGATATGGACCCAGGGACCGGGAAAGAGGGTGCAGACTTCTCTGATGATCTTCCTGACGAAATCCATGCTCTCCTGAGAGCCTACACACAGTACATGGTCGAAGATCCCGAAGGTCGTGGGGACTTCCAGCTTCTGCCGGCGGCAGCTCAGCTCCGGATACGCTGCGATGGCAGCTGATGCATGTCCGGGAAGGTCGATCTCAGGGATCACGACGATCCCGCGTGCTGAAGCATATGAGATGATGACTCTCACGTCCTCTGCGGTATAGAACCCGGCATGGGGGATCCCTTCGAAGGTCACGCTCTTACGCCCTCCTGTCCGGGTATTGCTGCGCATCGACCCGATCTCTGTGAGCCTGGGATAACAGGTGAGCTGGAGCCGCCAGCCCTGGTCGTCGGTCAGATGCCAGTGGAAGCGATTGAGTTTCTGCAGGACCATCGCATCAAGAAGTCTCTTGATGATCTCGACGGAGAAGAAATGTCTGCTGCAGTCAAGCATGAGACCGCGCCAGGAGTAGATACTGTAGTCTATGATCTCGACCGGGTCGATGTATCGGTCCGTATGAAGGATCTGTTTGAGCGTCTGCACCGCATAGAGCACCCCTCGGGTTCGATGAACATGATCTCGATGCCATCTCTGGAGAGCTTCATGCAGTACCAGGAGGTGATATCGATCCGGTCGATCCCCAGGACCGTATCCCGAGGCACCTGAGTACAGCTGATCTGATGATCCTGCGGAGTCTGTTGGACTGCAAGCTCTTCTCCTGCCCGAAAGAGTCCCTGCAGCTCTTCGTGCCCCTGAATCATGACCGGAGACTCCAGCACAGCCTCATCCATGACATACAGCAGCCCTGTCAACGAGAAGACATCGAGCACTCCAGCTGATGAGTCGACCGAATGAAGCTCTTTGGGTCTGGGAATGATCTTATACATGGCTGCGACTCCTTGAGGATTCCCGTTGAGAAAGGAAACCGGGTTCACCTTGAAATCATACATCCATGTAGTGTGTTAGTAAAGGAATCCATTGCCGAAGAGATCATTTCATCCCTCGTCCCCTGCAGGCTGTCATGCTCGGTCATGACGAAGAATGCGCGAACTTACTTGATCAGACCGTTTCTGACCGCATGGATGATCAGTTCCGGTGTATTCTTCGTCCCGGTCTTGGTCTTGATCCTATGCCGATGGGTACCTACCGTCTTCTCTGCGATGTGCAGTTCATCAGCTATCTCCCGACTGGTATACCCGTCTGCAAGATACCTGAGCACAGTGAGTTCCCGGCTGCTCAGATGCTCCCGGGTCCTCCTGTTCGGTCTGACAGTATAGGTACTTTCCTCACTGCAGTTGACTGCTCTCACAGGCTGTTCCCTGATATAATCGATCGCATCGAAGAGATCCGAGAGCCCATCGGTCGCATTGATGATATTGATGATTCCCGCCTCCTGCGCTGTCTGATTCTCTTCAATGCCATTGGTATGATTCATCCCGATGATCGGACAGGCATAGGTACAGGAAGCTACACGCTTCGCCAGTTCAGGGCAGGTTATATCTGCCAGACCCATGGAAACGATAGAGATCGCTGGCTTCAGGACCGGGTAGTGCTTGAGAAAGTCGATCCCGCTGCCGCTGCAGTAGATGATCTCAACTCTCTCATCCTGCTGCAGCGTATCTTTGAGCAAGGTCCTGAACAACCGATGATTATCAATTATCGCTAACTGTGTACAACTCATGCAAACCTCAATATGTGTTAATGTGTAAAGGTAAAAATCGACCTGTGTATATAAACCTGTTACAGTGTATTGCACATGCAACAGTGGTATCAACATACGCGAGGGAATTTTTCACCTACTAAAAAAATTCCCCACAACCAGAACGTTTCATTGTACCATGATACTACGTGCATATGATTTTCATCATGATGATACAGAACAGGAGGATGCGCATGAAATCAGATATCGCTATCGCACAGGCATGTACATTGAGGCCGATCGGACAGATCGCAGGGGCTATCGGCCTGCAGGATGAGATCATCCAGTACGGCCCCTATATGGCCAAGATCCCGCTCTCTGCAGCTGCTGGCTCGAAACAGGTGACCGGAGGTAAGCTGATTCTGGTAACGGCAATGACCCCTACCCCCTTCGGAGAGGGAAAGACGACCAATACGATCGGTATCGTACAGGCTCTGAGCAAGATCGGAAAGCAGGCCATAGCTGCCATCCGTGAACCTTCGCTGGGTCCCTGTATGGGAGTCAAAGGCGGCGCTGCCGGCGGGGGGTACTCCCAAGTACTTCCCATGGAGGAGATAAACCTGCATTTCACCGGTGATATCCATGCGGTTTCCATCGCGCACAACCTGCTCTCTGCCATGATCGACAATCACATCCACCAGCATGCAGAACCGCACCTCAACCCTGCGAAAGTCAGCTGGCCACGTGTGATGGACATGAATGACCGGTCCCTGCGGAATATCGCCATAGGCCTGAGCGACCATGGGGAGAATGGACAGGCACGAAGGGATGGCTTTGAGATCACTGCGGCATCGGAAGTGATGGCGATCCTCTGTCTGGCGCATGATCTGGAAGATCTGAAGCACCGACTGGGGAATATCATCGTGGGGACAGCCTTTGACGGGACTACCGTATATGCTTCGGACCTCCATGCACAGGGGGCCATGGCTGCCCTGTTGAAACAGGCGATCAACCCGAATCTCGTGCAGAGTATCGAGGGAGTCCCCGTGCTGATACACGGCGGACCGTTTGCCAACATAGCCCATGGATGTAATTCGATCACGGCAACCAGGACAGCCTTGAGACTTGCGGACTACACGGTGACCGAAGCAGGGTTCGCATCAGAACTGGGAGCTGAGAAGTTCTTCAACATCACCTGCCGGGTCGGGGAGTTCGCACCCCGGGCAGCGGTACTGGTCGTCACGCTGCGGGCATACAAGATCCACGGCATGGACAACATCCTCAAGCACGTGGAGAATATCAGGCTGCATGGGATACCGGCGATCATCTCGATCAACAGATTCCTTGATGATGATGAGCAGGAACTCATCGCACTGAAAGCAGAGATCGAGGGACATGAGATCCCGGTATCGATCACGGACTTCAGAGAAGCGGGCGGGAACGGCGGTATCGAACTGGCCCATCTGCTTGTCGATGCATGTGAGGCAAAACAGCCCTTCTGTCACCTCTATGAACTGGAAATGCCTCTGAAAGAGAAGATCCAGACCATCTGCACGAAGATCTACGGAGCCGACGGAGTCTCCTTCGCCAAGGGACTCATCACCAGGATGAGACGACTGGAGCAGGAAGGCTACGGGACACTGCCGGTATGCATGGCAAAGACCCAGATGTCTCTGACTGACAACCCGAAAACGACCGGAAGACCGAAGGGCTTCACCATATCGGTGACCCGCATCGAGGTGAAAGCCGGAGCAGGGTTCATCGTCGTCTATACCGGGGAGGTCATGACCATGCCCGGGCTGCCGAAAGTACCATCAGCCTGCAGTATCGACATCACGGCCGAAGGCACGATATCAGGGTTATTCTGAGAGGTTCACCACATGCTGCGGCTCACCGTCCATCCATGAACGGACGTTCTCCACAGCCGCAGCAAGCAGCCTTCTTCTTGCAGCTGATGTTGCCCATGCAATATGGGGAGTGATATAGCAGTTCTTCACATGCAAGAGCGGATGATCAGCTGCTGGGGGCTCCTGTGAGAGGACATCGAGCCCCGCACCGGCGATCTGCCCCTCATCAAGCGCAGCTGCCAGAGCCTGTTCATCAACGAGCAGACCTCTGCTCGTATTGATCAGCAGCGCAGAGGACTTCATCAGTCCCAGCCGCCGGGCACTGACGATCCCCGCTGTATCCCGGGTCAGCGGACAGTGCAGCGATACGACATCACTACGTCTGAATACCGTATCGATATCGGTGAAGGTTACCCCGCTCATCGAAGCCTTCTTCGCTGCGCTTCGATCATAGGCTATGACCTGCATACCGAACGCCCGTGCCAGGTCGGCGGTCCGCTGACCGATCATACCGTACCCGATGATCCCGAGCGTGAGTCCCGAGAGCTCTACCATCGGATGATCCCAGAAACAGAAATCCTCCTGCCTCGACCACTTCCCACCGGCTACGCTATCAGCGTGCTCGGCAGTATGCATGGCAAGATGCAGGATATGAGAGAAGACCATCTGCGCGACCGAATCCGTGCTATAGGCGGGAATGTTCGTCACCGGGATCGAACGATCGGCAGCAGCCTGCAGGTCCACCACATTGTACCCTGTTGCCAGGACACCTATGTAACGCAATCGGGGAAGCGCTGCGATACAGGCAGCATCGATCACGGTCTTGTTGGTGATCAGAACCTCGGCCTCTGCTGCGCGGGATAGGATCTCATCGGGGCCGGTCCGCTCGTATACGGTCAGTTCTCCCAGTCTCTCAAGCGGTCCCAGCTCAGATCCCCGGATTGAGTGTATACCCGTCCAGTATCACTATATGCATCATGTACGCTCCTGTCTCTCTTCTATTTTTCAGATCATGATATCGTACCCGGCAAGCAGTCACATCATAGGAGTGAATACTTGCATATCGGCTGTACTGCCGGTATACTTTCCCTATCAACACGATAAAGAGACAGGGTATCCAATGGTAACAGTACAGGATCTCAGCAAGTCATTCAAGACGAAGAAACAGATGAAGCAGGTACTCGATCATATCTCATTCACAGCCCAGCCGGGAAACATCTACGGACTGCTCGGCCCCAACGGCGCTGGGAAGACCACCACCCTCAGGCTCATCGCCACATTGCTGAAACCGGATTCCGGCACGGTGACTGTGGACGGCAGTGACACAGTGACTCACAGCAGAGCCGTCCGTGATAAGATCGGTCTTCTGACCGGGGAGATGCGCCTTTCAGGGAATCTCTCACCGAGAGAGACCTTGAGATTCTTCGGGCAGCTCAACCACATGGATCGAAAGGCCGTAGACGAGAGAATAGCCAGCTTGAGCTCCTACTTCGGGATGGACGACTATCTGGACCGACCCATAGACCGTCTCTCTTCGGGTATGAAACAGAAGATATCCCTTGCGGTGAGCATCATCCATGACCCGAAGATCATCATGTTCGATGAACCAACGAGCAACCTCGATATCCTGGCAGTCAAGACCGTCATCGATTTCCTCTTCGATGAGCGCCGACAGGGGAAGACCATCATCCTTTCGACCCACATCCTCTCCGAGGCTGAGAAACTCTGCGATACTGTCGGTATCCTGCTTGACGGACAGCTCGTGGTGCAGGGATCTATCCCGTCACTGCTCGAGCAGTATCATACCCCCAGGCTTGAAGATATCTTCTTCGAACTGGCAAGAGAGAGAGGATTGACCACATGAGTATACTCCAGCAGAAAGAACTGCTCTCCGATGCACTGATCATCTTCACCAAGGAGATGAGAAACATCTTCAAAGATAAGAGAACGGTCTTCTCCCTCTTCATACTGCCGCTGTTCCTCATCCCGGTACTGTTCATCGGTATCGAGAGCATGAGCTCTCTCCAGCAGCAGAAAGCAGAGCAGACCCGTTATACGCTGCAGATCCTGAACAACCCTGACCCTCGATTCACTGATATCATATCACAGCTGCTCTCCTGGCAGGCTGTGGAGACGCCCGGGGAGGATACTCTCATCATAGAGTTCCCCGAAACCTATACCCCGGGAGTCCCTGCGGAGATCTCCATCAGGTACGATTCCACCTCCAGTGCCTCATCCTATGCCGCACGAACGATCACCAGAGCTGTAGAACAGTATGACGATGTCCTTGCAGCACTCACGCTCAAAGCCTCCGGCCTTGATCTGGAGGTGCTCTACACACTTACGCCAAAGCTCATCGATACCGCTCCGCCGCAGGCTCAGGGTACTCAGTTCCTCGCGATGATGCTGCCCTACCTCATCCTCATCTACACCTTCGCAGGGGCTATGGGCGTGGGCATGGATACCACGGCAGGAGAGAAGGAACGGGGATCTCTGGCTATCCTGCTGGTCAATCAAGTCTCCCGAACTTCTATTGCGTTGGGCAAAGTGCTGTTCGCACTCTCGGTCGGGATCATCTCCAGTTTCATGACCTTTGCCGGTATGCTCATCGCCTTCAGCGTCACAGGGGGATTCTTCAGCGAACAGACCCAGTTCTCAGGATTCTCCATCCCCTCACTGCTCACCCTGCTGATCACCCTCATGTGCACCAGCATGCTCGCAGCATCGCTGATCGTACTGCTCGGATCACTGGCAAAGAGTGTGAAAGAGGCGGCAGGCTACATCACACCGGTCTATATCATCGTCGTGGTGATGGGAGTACTGACCATGAATCTTGATGCTGCCACACAGCCGCTGCTGTTTCTCATCCCCTTTGCGAACTCGGTCTTCCTCATGAAGAGTGCGATCATCGGGGATGTATCTGCACTGCCGCTGGTACTGACCGTGGGTTCACTCTCTCTGATCATAGCTGTACTGATCACGCTGACTTCCCGGCTGTACAACTCGGAGAAGATCCTTGAAGGCGCTGCTTCCTGATAAATCATTAGCTAGCATGCGCCCTAATATTGACAGATATACCCATTATTACGTACAATCATCCTATGAAAGTAACTGAGATAAAAGAAATCGCAAAGACACTCAATGTGCCTGTAGGAAAGAAACGAAAGATGGAGCTGATCCGTGATATTCAGATAGCTGAAGGTCATGCAGCATGTTTTGACAGTGGGATCACCAACTGCGGTCTGAAGGGCTGCCTCTGGTTCGACGACTGTCAAAGATAATCGAACGAACGGAGAGCTCTGGTCAGTATCTGATCATAGCTCTCCGTATCACTCTCTACAAAGCGTATTGAAGGAGCGGTTACAACGACTGTCCCTTCTGGACCTTGCTCATCTTTATATGGGAAACCTGTTAGGCAACACTCTTCAGTGAGAGCTTACCAGCTGCAGTACAGATTCTGTAACGTTTGCTGCGTGCACCCCACATACTGTGTGTGAAAAGTGGTATCATCTAAGGATTCAGCTATGCACAAGATCTTTTCTGGAACGATCCAGAAACCACAGGATATCCTGTACCATTGGCCAGAGACCCTGTTCATCACCGATACCAGCGTGCTGCTCAGACTCTTTCAGCTCCAGGCGACAGATGTCGAGGAGGTGCTGGGATTCCTTCAGGAGATCTCTCTTCAGCTATGGGCACCATACCATCTCATCGCCGAATACCTCATGCAGCAGCCGCGAACCGTACTGACCATACTCCAGGAAAGCAGAAAGCTCCAGAACGACCTGCTGAACTCGATAGAACACCTGCTGGAGCAGAAAGAGCTGCTCCCTGCATCCTTACAGCCTCACCACACTGTGGATCTCGAAAAGGATCTTGGATCTCTCACTGATTCGATCGATACCTCCATGCAGAGGTACGACGAGCATGCCAGGAAGCTCTTTCAGACCATAGCAGAGCTCTATACCGATAAGATCGGCAGACCATTCGATGCCCTGACCATCGAGGAACTTGACACACTCTACCAGAGACGAACATTCGAACAGCTGCACCCGGTACGTATGGACGACCGGGTTGGCGTGGACCGATACCAGATGGTCCTCGGGTGGCTTGAGATCCTGCAGAAGCTCAAAAAAGAAGCTGTTCCCGTGGTGTTCATCACCGACGGTCATCCTGCTCCCTGGTGGGAAGCCTTGCCGTCTGTGGGTTTCAGGACCCACCGATCGCTCAGGGCAGAGGCGCAGGGTGTCCTCGCTGTGCCGTTCACCATCATGGAACTGTCTGATCTCATGAACATCCACCGGTCCCGTTGAGACAGCACTGAGGTGCCTTTGCACTCTATAGAGATTCACAGGGTCAGGCCTTCATCCCCCGTTCTATGACATCCATATACCAGGAGAACTTCTGCAGGATCGTTTCAGTATCGAGATGGCCTTCGGCATCGACCGTACCGAACGCTCTGGCGAAGGATGAGAAGAAGAATCCCAGCAGCTCGGCTTCGAAGTCTGCCGGGATATCGGATCGGATCTGATCCTCCTGCGGGCATCTTCCACCAGATCAAGGAAATAGCTCCTGCTTCCGCTCCCCAGGGCCCGCTCGGAGATCCTGCGGGCTGCAGCTGAGGGTTCGGTCGTGATGTGAAAGATCAGCCCCTCGATCACCGGGTCACTGCAGGTAAAGAGTTCTGAGAGTTCGCCGAGAAGACGGAACTTCGCAAAGAGGGGTAAGCTCTCCGCCTCTGCAGCTTCCGGCCGTGCAGAGAAGAACTGGAGCTTCTTCTGCGCAAGCAGCACGGCAACAGCCTCGTAGAGCTGTTCCTTGTTCTTGAAGTGATAGTAGAAATTCCCCTTACCGACACCTGAGTGCTGCAGGATCGTATTCAACGAGGCCTGATCATAGTACTGCAGAGAGAACTCCTCCATAGCCGCCTGAAGCAGAGCCTCTTTCTTTCCAAACCGTTTTTGCATGCAGACCCCTACCCTTCTGATATGATCTGATCATACAGGAGAGAGGAGAGCATCGCAAGGCTGGAAGCTCCGGTACTGTGGCCCTTGTCGATGATGGTGCAGCTGGACTCATCGAAGAACGGCAACTGCTTCTCAAGCAGGAAGATCCTGTCATAGCGGCCGAGGATGGGATAGACCTGAGCCGGGCTTGCTGCACGATACTCATCCCCGAAGTTCAGGACCTCCCTGATATGTCGCTCTCTGGTGCGGCGGGCTTCAGGGGAAGTCATGACCGCATAGCCTGAATCGATGAAGAGATCTCCCACCAGAGGGCCTGCGAGTATGGGGACATACCTGTCAGCACTTCCGTAGAGAGCAGCATGCAGACAGCTTACCACGCCCCCGAGACTCATGCCGGTCACGATGACCGGGCCACTGCTGAGGGTTCGGTGCTCACGTATAATCATCTCGATGAGCGCTGCTGAAGAGGCCAGCATGGCCGCGTACCGGGAGAGCGAGGAGATACAGGTAAAGAACTCTTTGTTGTTCCGGCACCACGGTGCTTTCACAGCCATAAGATTCATCCCGGAATCGGTAAACGACCTCCGTCTGAACAATCCCTTGAAGCTGAAGAGATAACTGCCCTCAGCTGCTCCATGGTGGTAGATCACCAACGGTGCATCCCTGCCCCCTTCTGGGAGAACAGCACCCCGGGATCGGTAGAGATCCCCTTCACATCGGCTCGATACTGGTTGTAGCCTGCTTCCGGATACCAGCACGTTTCCACGGCTGCATGCGCTGCAAGCTCGAACAACCGCTCTGATTCGCACGATTCAGAAAAGTATCGCAGATCCTTTCTCAAACTGCCTGCCAGCTTCAGGCTGCAGATATCCAGGGTGCTATGTATATGCATGACATACTCCTTCTCACAGGTACTTCATTCAATTCTGTACCATCTGGTACATATTTTAGACCAGCTGGTACAAATATGTCAAAAGGTAAGCCACTGCATGGGTGAATCATTCAGAAAAAGGAACACGTATCAAGGATGTGGTAGAAAGAACGCACAGGATCTGATTGGTCAGAGGAGCTCCCATCTCAGTGAGGAGCTCCCCGTCATTGTCAGACCTCGTAGGTGCCGGAGGCTACATCACCGCCGGTCCCGGTCCAGTTGGTATGGAAGTACTCTCCCCTCGGCCGGTCGGTCCGCTCATACATGTGTGCACCGAAATAGTCACGCTGGGCCTGCAGGAGGTTCGCAGGAAGTCGTTCTGTGCGGTAGCCGTCAAAGAACATCAGCGCCGAGGACATCGCAGGTACCGGGATCCCGAGATTGACCGCAAGCACGACCACCCGTCTCCAGGCAGCTTCCGCCCTGCTGAGCACATGCATGAAGTACTCATCGAGCAGCAGGCTGTTCAGCTGAGGATCCTTGTCATAGGCGTCACGGATCTTCTCAAGGAAGGCGCTGCGTATGATGCATCCGCCTCTCCACATCAGAGCGATCCCCCCGAAGTTCAGGTTCCAGCCCATCTCAAGAGCCGCCTGCCGCAGCAGCATATAGCCCTGGGCATAGGAGACCATCTTGGAAGCGAGCAGCGCCTGCCTGATATCATCGATGAGTTCCCCCTCACTGAGGCTGCTTACTGCAGAGGCCTTCACCGTAGGTCGGGCATAGGCAGCGGAGGCCATGACCCGTTCATCCTTCATCGCAGACAGACATCGTGCATAGACCGCCTCGGCGATGAGGGTCACCGGTACCCCGAGATCGAGTGAGCTGATACCGGTCCATTTACCGGTGCCCTTCTGTCCTGCGGTATCAAGGATATGTTCAGCAAGAGGTTCCCCGTCGGTATCTCTCATCGCGAGGATATCGCGGGTGATCTCGATGAGATAGCTATCGAGCTCTCCTTCGTTCCACTGACCGAAGATCCGGTGCATCTGATCATAATCAAGCCCCAGACCATCTTTCAACAGAGCATATGCCTCGCTTATGAGCTGGATATCACCATACTCTATTCCGTTATGCACCATCTTCACATAGTGACCGGCGCCGCCTTCACCTACCCAGTCACAGCAGGCCTCTCCTGTATCGGTCTTCGCTGCTATATCCTGAAACAGATCCTTGAGTACCGGCCAGGCTTCAGGGTTCCCCCCGGCATGATCGAAGGGCCGCGTCTGGCGCCCTCTTCTCCGCCGGAAATACCGGTACCGATGAACAGGATCCCCTTGCTCTTGAGAGAATCGGTCCGTCTCCCGGTATCTTCATGCCGGGAGTTCCCCCCGTCTATGATGATATCGCCGGGTTCAAGAAACGGGAGCAGCTGTTCGATGAACGCATCGACGACCGTACCGGCCTTGACCATGAGCATGACTTTTCGAGGTCGTTTCAGACTCTGTACGAATTCCGCTATGCTGCGGGTACCGATGATGGTGCTCCTGCCTGCAGCCGCATCTGAGAGGAATGCATCCACCTTTGCGGTGGTACGGTTATAGACCGCCACGGTATATCCATGGTCGTTCATGTTCAGCACCAGGTTCTGCCCCATCACAGCCAGGCCGATCAATCCGATATCTGCTCGTGTGTTCATTCTTACTCCTATGGTCCCATCACTGAAAATCAGGGTCCCTACCAATGAATATAGTGGTAATCAGAGTAAAAGAAAAGGAATGTTCAGGTAAATGGTGCTAGGAGATCCTGTCGTTCAGCCGTTCGATCATGCGCATCATGAGCATGCAGGTCTCACGATCAGGGATGCTCTCGATCAGACTGATCGTCCGCTCCTGATAGGTATCTGCGATCTTACGGGCCTGATCGAGACCACCATCCTCACGAACGATCTTCAGGATACGGTTCACATCACGCCCGGAGATCCGCTTTCTCCCACTGAGACGGCGGTGCAGAGCCCCGGAACGATCAAGTTCCAGAGCGCAGATCACCGGCAGAGTCGCGATCCCCTCACGCAGATCCTTACCTACGGGTTTCCCCAGATCAGCCTGGGATCCGGTGATATCGAGCATGTCATCCTTGATCTGAAAGGTCATCCCCATCAGATACCCTATCCGATGCATGAGCGCCTGCATATCGGGTTCAGCATGTGCTGACCACGCTCCGGCATAGCCGCTGAGAGCGAACAGAGAAGCGGTCTTACCGGCGATCCTGCGCAGATAGTGGGTCCTTGAGATCGAGAAGTCCCACTCCTCACTGTCCTGGGCGATCTCACTGTCACACAGTCTGCACAGGGCATGAGAGATATCCTGCCGTGCGGCCCCGTCACCGTCACCGGACAGGAGGGCCATGGCCCTCGAGAGCATATAGTCACCTGCTATGACGGCCTTCCGTACGCCGATCCTGCTATGGAGGGTCGGGATACCTCGTCGCATCTCCGATGCATCGATGATGTCATCATGCACCAGAGATGCGATATGAAGCATCTCGATGACTGCTGCATGACGCAGTACAGCCTCAGAGCCGGCATCAGGACCAAGCCGGCCGCTGATCAGGACCATCGCCGGTCTGAGCAGCTTGCCCCGTGAGGCGAGCATCTCGAGCAGGCTGTCCCTGATATAGGGGCTCGCATCGTTCATGTGGGAACGAATGATGCCCAGGACCTGCTCAAGCTCCTGCTGCACTGCAGGCTCTTCATTCCAGAATGCTGCTGTCACAGAACTGCCCCTAGCGTTTCTGCCGTGCTGTCCTGCCGGCTTTCTGTTTTCGTGTGAACCCGGGCTCTCCCATATAGAGATAGCTCTTCTTGGCAAGGGGGGTCTTCACCCACTGTTTCTTGATCCAGGGCATGACCCAGTAGTCCAGGCCGAAGGAACGACCTGCGCCGCCGAGCATCACCACAGCTGCAGCGATATACCAGAGGATCTCCTTGCTTGCCATGGCCCCCATGATCAGCATGATCGACAGCGCGATCGATGCGGCTGAAGCCAGGAAGGTGAACAGTCCGCCGATGAGCGCCAGACCGATCCCGATCTCCCCGAGGACGATCATGACCTGGAAGAAGTACGGTGCCAGAGAGACGAACGTCTCTGATATCCAGGTGTACAAGGCCAGGGGTTCTGCGAGCAGCGGCGGGGCGAACTGTTGCACAGCTTCGGTCGCAGCTTCTGCAGATGCACCGGAGACAGCATCTGAGGCGCTCCAGTAGACATAGGAGCCGGTCTTATCGACCAGCCACCCTTCGAGCACCTTCTTGATCCCCTCGATCAGCCACATCGTCCCGAGGAACAGCCGCAGGAAGGTGGTCCAGTAGGCCTGTTCCTTATAGGCGGCGAACCCGCCGATGAACGAACGGTTGTTCTTGATCTCCAGGATCTCATGCTTGAGGTATTCCCACCAGCCGTTCAGTCCGCAGATACTGTTCAGGTAGATCACATTCACTACATGTTTGATGCCCATGGCGAACAGACCGGAAAGAGATACCCCACATTGTGGGAGACCCCGTATCTGCCGCCGATCGAGACCATGTGCCCATGGAATCTCGACTTGAACGGTTTCGGTTCCGTCACCTTGCATCCGAGTTCTTTACAGATCGTGGCAGCCATGCTGTCAGCCGCCACAGCGGCAGTCTGCTCTGCAGCTTCGACGATCTGAGGCAGTGGTCTGCCATCTTCGATGTACCAGAGCCCGTCACCGGCAAGATAGACATTGTCATGGTCTGGACTCTTCATGAAGGCATCCACCTGCTTCCTGCCGACTTTGCCGTCTGTCAGCGGCAGTTCATCACAGAACTTGCAGCCCCGAACCCCGCAGGTCCAGATCAGGGTATTGGCCCTGATCTGCTCACCTGACTTCAGGGTGAACCCCTGTTCATCAGCCTTCACGATCAATGAGTTCAATCGGATCTGTACCCCATGCTTCTCCATATAGCGGGCGGCCTTCTTTCTGGGCTTCTCGGGCATGATCGGCAGGATGGTGCCGAGGCCCTCCACGTTGATCAGGCGGATCTCAGAGGGATCTACCGCATACTCTTCGCACAGCAGGGGAAGCCATTCGATCAGCTCACCGATCATCTCGACCCCGGTGAACCCGGATCCGGCTACCGCGAAGGTCATCAGGTCCTGACGCTTCAGATCATCCTTCTCATAGGAAGCCGCCTCTACTGTGGCTCTCACATGCTCTCTGATGGCAATGGCATCATCGAGGCTCCACAGCATGAATGCATGCTCCCTGATGCCCGGTATATTGAAATCGGCAGACTCAGCCCCGGTCGAGATCAGCAGCTGATCATAGGGGTACTCGCTGTCATCAGAGCGGATCAGCTGGTTCTCGAAATCGATGGACTCGATCGTATCCTTGATCACCGTGACCCGTTTGCCGGAGAAGATCCGGTCATAGGTGACCTTCACTGACTCCTCTTCCACCCGTGCACCCGCTACCTCATGCAGCTCTGTCATGAGCGTATGGAAATGGTTCTTGTCGATTAGGGTGATCTCCACCTGCTCTCTCACATGCTTGAGCCGTTTGTGCAGCCGTTTCGCTGCATGTATCCCTGCATACCCACCGCCGAGAATCACTACTCGTTTCTTTTCCATATACGCTGCTCCTGTATTCGTTTCCGGCATATGCCAGACAATTTTAGTAATGTATTATACTGAAAACCAGCAGCTGCAGAAGAACCGTCCTGCAGTTACCTGTTCGCACCATTCGACCGATTTGCATCATACACATCCTCGATACGGGATCGATTCACGCTGTTGCAATTATCTGTACAAATCATGATAATGGATCACAACCTGTATAGAGAGTATAACGTATGAGAAATGTTAAGTCGATAAAAAAACTCTATTTATGATGATTCTTGTAATCTTCTCTGCTTCATCATGTGCAAAAGCTCCCGAGCCTGCTGAACCGGTATCGGAATCACGGCTCCTGCTTGGCACCTCATGCCGCATCACGCTCTATGAGCAGGAAAGCAGAGCCCTCTTCGATGCTGCCTTCGATCGTATCGCGGAGATCGAACAGGCTATGAGTGTGAACATCATCGAAAGTGAGATCTCACAGATCAACAGGCGTTCCGGGACAGACCAGACCACCCGGGTGCACAGTGACACTCTGGAAGTACTGCTTGAAGCGCTGGAGATCGCACAGGCAAGTGACGGGCTGTTCGATCCGACGATCGGTCCTCTTGTGACCCTCTGGGGCATCGGCAGTGATGATCCGAAGGTACCCGACCAGCAGCAGATATCACAGATACTGGAGAAGGTCGACTATCGCAGTGTCGCTGTCGATGCAGAAAACTCGACCGTGCGACTGCCGCGTGCGGGGATGTCGCTGGATCTCGGCGGTATCGCCAAAGGCTATGCCGCTGATGAAGTGCGGACGATCCTCAGAGAGCAGGGAGTAGAGAGTGCCCTCATCAATCTGGGGGGGAACGTCCTCACCGTCGGGAAGAAACCCCGACGGGTCCCTCTGGAAGATCGGTATCCAGGACCCTCAGTCTGCTCGAGGAGACTATATCCTCATCGCAGCCCTTGAGGACAAGGCGGTAGTGACTTCAGGGACGTATGAACGATTCTTCCGTGAAGATGATACGATCTACCACCATATCCTGGATACCCGCACCGGCTACCCTGTGGTCTCAGACCTGCTGAGCGTCAGCATCATAGCCTCCGATTCCTTTATCGCAGATGCACTCTCCACAGCAGTATACGCCATGGGCATCGAGAAGGGGCTTGAACTTATCGAGAGCTACGAGGGTATCGAAGCAGTCTTCATCACTACAGGCAAGGACATCTTCGTCAGTTCAGGTCTGAAGGGTCAGGGAGCTTCGATGGTCACCCTCGTTGACAGCAGTTACACACTGGCAGACTGACTGCCGCACTCACAGGTAGAGACCTGCTGCGAACACACCCCAGCTGATACTGATCAAGAGCAGAGACCAGAGCGGCTGCAGGAGTACATGATGCGCCGCCGAGCTCTCCTGCTGCGTCTCTTCGATGGCATCAAGGGAGAACAGCAGCTCATCGATCCGTGCGATGACACCGGTACTTCCAGACCCCTTCCACAACTCGGTGATCCGCTCGAAGTAGTAGAGCTGTCTGGAGACCAGCATGCCTATCGGTCCGGGAAGAGAGGGTCGTGCAGAGACCATGTACTGGGAGAGATAGATCATACCGATCAGCGTACAAGCCTTCTTCAGTCCGAGTTCCAGTGCTCCTGCGGTGATCGGATAGCCGAAGATCTCCGTGAGCACCAGCCCGTTCTTCTGCATCAGGTTCGCCAGGGTCACTGACACGATCAGCAGCAGATTCGGCAGCAGCCGAAATCGCTTGCCATGGGCCAGGGCAGCGGCGACCGCCAGAGCTGCGATCACCACCGTGCCGATCAGCTGCTGCTGGAACAGCAGCGCAGGCAGCACAGCGAACCCGGTCAGCAGTCTGAGATCCAGTGAAGCCCCGGAGGATACAGGCGGCAGTACAGTTGAGTCATCGAGGTTCTGCACATCAGCACGCTGCTGAGCATACCATGCAGACTTGTGTACGAAGACCTCGGTGAAGACCCCGAGGATGACCGAAGTGATCAGCCCCATGATAAGAAACGGGGGTGCGATCAGCCATGCGGAAGGTCCGAAGATGATATAGCGCGAAAGGACAAGCTGGACACCATTACTCGCCAGAGCCCCGGCAGTGCTGATACCGATGAAGGAGACATGGTGCCTCCCTGCTCTGTAGATCGCATACATCACCAGAGAGCTTGCCGCCGTCCCGAAGAGGGAGAACAATGCGATATAGGAGAAGAGTGTCCCGTTGACCAGAGCCTGACCGATGACCTTCAGCAGCACGAGGACCACGTACCCGCTGAAGGGCAGCATCTGCAGAGAGAGCATGATCGGCACGTTTGCCAGCCCCAGACGCATGAAGGGTACCGGTTTGGGGATCATATACTCGATCGTCGAGAGAAAGAGCGCGAGCGCTCCCAGTCTGGCGATACGCATCAACTGCTGTGAACTCAACGGGCTCTCATACTCAGAAGGCAACATCATCAACCTCCGTCCCGGTCTCCGGAGCACCTTCGATCGTGATGAAGACGGTATTGGGCAGGCAGATGATCCACTCGCCGGTCTGTGAGATCTCCCCGGCCGCGATGCAGATCTTCTCTCTGCAGGGAGATTCGTGTACATGCACCTGAGCATCATCGATGATGATGGTAGTCTCCCCGATCGGTCCCTCTACCATGATGGTGCGATCCTGATCGATATCATAGACCCGCAGTTCATTCCCCACCCTCACATGAATTTCCGGTTTTCTCTCAGAGCTTTGGTATACCCGGAAACTGACGAGGAGTATAATAAGTAGTGACAGAAGGATCAGGAGCAAATCACCAGAACGGAGATGTTTCATGGAGCGAGCATAGCAATATTCTCTCCGTTTGTCAAAGTAGTGTGCATTCGATAATTATTTACTCTTGTAATCGATAAACTTTTAACTTATAATTTAACTAAGTTATTATGTTTTGAATCCTGTGGAGGGAAACAATGAGAACATCTTTATCAAAGGGAGCGATCCTGCTCTCAGCACTTGTACTGATCACATCACTTGCCGGCTGCTCGAAGGAACAGCCCGCTGCGCCTGAACCGGCAGCAGCACCGAAGGCTTCAGCACCTGAACCGGCAGCGGCACCGAAGACTTCAGAAGCGGTCACCGTTGAGCCCGGGTCCTATGAAGACGGGTTCTACTTTGCCCAGGAGGATGGGTTCTCCTCATCCGGCTGGAAATACACCGCAGCGATCGAAGTCAAAGACGGAAAGATCATCTCAGCTGAATGGGATGGTGCGAACACCAGTGCCGGGTATCCGAAGAAAGTCGTCTCGCAGATGGGAGACTACAACATGGTCAAGTTCGGTGGTGCTCAGTCCGAGTGGCACGAACAGGCAGCCAAGGCAGAAGCCTACCTGCTGAAGACCCAGGACCCTGCCGCGATCGAGTACACCGATGCAGATGGACACACCGATGCCATCGCCGGAGTATCGATCCATGTCGTGGAATTCTTCGAGCTCGCACAGAAGGCACTTGAAGCAGGTCCTGTAGGAAGAGGTCCCTATGCAGACGGGTACTACCACGCTGAAGAGGATCAGTTCGCTGAGAACGGCTGGAGATACTCATCCGATCTGACGGTACTCGGCGGCTACATCGTCGCTGCGAACTGGAACGGTGCGAACAGAGACGGCGGGACCGACAAGAAGACCAGATCCGAAGACGGGCAGTACAACATGGTCAAATTCGGCGGTGCCCAGTCAGAGTGGCACGAACAGGCAGCAAAGGCAGAAGCCTATCTGCTGCAGACTCAGGACCCTGCTGCGATCGAGTACACCGATGCAGAGGGGCACACCGATGCCATCGCAGGAGTATCGATCCATGTCGTGGAATTCTTCGAACTCGCTCAGGAAGCGCTCGAAGCAGGCCCTGCTGAACGTGGCCCGTATGCCGATGGCCATTACCATGCCGAAGCAGCGGAGTTCCCTGAATCAGGGTGGAAAGCTACGGTCGATCTCACGGTCCTTGGCGGCAACATCTTTGCCGTGAACTGGAGTGCCGTGAACGAAGCCGGCGAGGATAAGAAGACCACCTCCATCGAAGGGAACTACAACATGGTCAAATTCGGCGGAGCTATCGCTGAGTGGCACGAACAGGCCTATGCAGTAGAAGACTATCTGCTGGAGGTTCAGGACCCCACCGCCATCACCTATAGTGATGACGAGGGAAACACCGATGCCATATCGGGAGCTACGATCCATGTGTCAGAGTTCTTCACCCTCGCAGAGCAGGCCCTTGCGGCAGGCCCGGTCGAATAGGCACGACCGGCATACAGCTGAGGGTCTTTCCAGAAAGGCCCTCAGCGTATCTATACCTATCACCGGCGTTCCTGCACAGGCAGATCGCCGGTGATTCGCAGGTATCACGCCCGGATATCAGTATGATCACCGTCAGAGGATGTCTGCAATCACTGTTCCCACTGTTTCATGGCACTTCGGATGGACTCAGAGACAGAACTCCCGTGAGAGACTGCTTCAGTGATGGCCCGTACCAGATGGGAACCCACTACCACAGCATGTACATACGGTGATAATGCACGGATCTGCTCGCTGCTGCTGATCCCGAACCCGCCGAGGACCTTCACCTTCTGTGCTGAGAGGACCGAAAGGAAATCGATCAGAGGCTGATCAAGGACCGTCTGTGTCCCGGTGATCCCGGCACGCAGCGCTGTATAGACATATCGCGGGGAGACCGACAGGATCTCTTCGAGCCGCTTGTGCGTCACATTCGGGGCGATGACCGGCACGGCATCCATGCCGATACTCTTCGAATAGGCAAAGAACCCCTCATCACAGCCAACGGGAAGGTCGGGGATGATACAGCCGCTTGCCCCTGCCTGCCGGGCAGAGGTGACGAAACGTTCCACACCCATACTCACTGCAGGTGATGCATAGGACATGATGTAGACGGGGATATCGACCATGGAGGTTATCTGTCGTATCAAGTCGAACCCGCCGGAGAGGGTGAATCCTGCTTCCAGTGCCTTCGTACAGGCTGCCTGGATCACCGGTCCATCTGCCATCGGGTCTGAGAAGGGAAACTGGATCTCCAGATACGAAGCTCCCCTGCCGCCAGTGCTGCGGCAGCTTCCAGAGACCGGTCCCTGTCAGGATACCATGCGACCATATGAGTCATGACTGTCGGCATCATCGCAGGACCTCCTTGTGCAGGAACTCTGTCCACTGCTGTTCATCGATCGCACGGGCTGTGATGAAGATGTCCTTATCTCCCCTGCCCGACATATTCACGATGATCGCCCTGTCTGGAGGTATATCGGGTGCAAGCTTCATGGCAAGCGCCCCGGCATGTGCTGATTCCAGCGCGAAACAGAGTCCTTCGTTCCGTGCAAAGAACTTCACGGCCTCTATGGCCTCCTCATCACGGATGCTGCAGAACTGTATGCGGCCCTGTTCCCCCAGATGGGCAAGCTGCGGGCCGATCCCGGGATAGTCAAGACCGGCAGAGACCGAGTGAGTCGTCTGTACCTGTCCATCCAGATCAAGCAGGAAGCGGCTCTTATAGCCCTGCACTACCCCGATCGATCCCTGTCCGTTCATGCGGACGGCATGGTCTCCCGGTGCATCACCTCTTCCCCCTGCTTCCGCTCCGTAGAGTGCTGGTTCGACAGCCTCGATGAAGGGAGAGAAGAACCCGATCGCGTTCGAGCCTCCCCCGACGCAGGCGATCATCGCCTCCACCTGCAGCCCTTCACTCTGCCGCTTCACTTCGTTGCCGATGACAGACTGGAACTCTCTCACCATATCAGGATACGGTGCCGGTCCCAGCGCTGAACCGAGCAGATAGTGGGTGTCCCCGTAGGAGGATGCCCAGTCTCGAAGTGCTTCGTTCACGGCATCCTTCAGGGTGCTGGAGCCTGAGGTGACCGGGATCACCTGTGCTCCATACTGCCGCATCCAGAATACGTTGGGGTACTGTCTGTTCATGTCGACCTCACCCATATAGATCACACACTCAAGTCCGAGCCGTGCACAGACAGCCGCAGTGGCAACCCCGTGCTGCCCGGCGCCGGTCTCGGCGATGATCCGCTTCTTTCCCATGCGCTGTGCCAGCAGGCCCTGCCCGAGGGCGTTGTTGATCTTGTGTGCCCCGGTATTGGCCAACCCCTCAAGTTTGATATAGATCTGAGCACCGCCGAGCTGTTCAGATGCTCTTCGTGCATGCAGCAGGGGGGTCGGTCTCCCGGTATAGGTCTTTGCCTCATCCTCGATCCTGTGCAGGAACTCCTCATCCGCCATCGCTTCTGAGAAGGCCTGTTCCAGCTCATCGAGCGGGGCCCTGAGGACTTCTGCGACATACTTGCCTCCGAAGGTCCCGAAGAATCCATTATCACTGTGTTTCATCGTATCTCTCCAATGCATCGAACAATGCGCTCATTCTGGTATGGTCCTTCACTCCCGGTCCACTCTCTACCCCGCTCGAGATATCGATCAGTTCCGGTTCACAGGAACGAACGATCGAGCTGACGGTCTCAGGGGTGATCCCTCCCGCTATCCAGAGTCTCTGGAGCCCTGCAGCCTGCATGACGAGCTCCTGATCGATAATCCTCCCGGTGCCGCCATGGAGGTGAGGATGATAGGCATCGATGAGGGTCCTGGGACACCGATACTCGGTGATCCTTGCCACATCATCGGCACTGCGCACCCGCAAGGCCTTGTAGTAGGGATGTGTCAGCTCACTGCACCGCTGCGGGCTCTCATCGCCGTGCAGCTGGATCACATCGATGTACCCCTGTTCAAGCAGCTCCACCGCAGCAGCATAGCGAGGGTCCTCTGCTGCTGCGTGCACCACGACAGCAGCCTTGAGTACCGGCAGATCCTTGAGCGTCCTGATGAATCCGGGAGTCACTTCTCTTTCAGAAGGGGCACAGATGAACCCGATGAGATCAGCTCCGAGTCCCACTGCCATCCGGGCGTCCTCATCCCGAGTGATCCCGCAGATCTTCACCAGAGGTCCTGAATCCCTTCGCCGCCTGGTGATCGCTGACCAGAAATCCCCGTTCCCAGACCGGGTACAGCCATCCTGAAGGCCCCTGCTGATACTGCTGATCCGTTCGGGATCACGTACCACAGACTCCCCGCAGAGGACCGCTGAGAATCCCTGCCTGCCGGCAAAGAAGGCATCCTCATACTCCCATATCCCGGACTCGTAGACCAGCGTGGTCGACCAGTCGATCAGCTGGCGCTGTCTGACAGGGAAGAGTCTGTCAATGGTGAAACTCTTCAGGTCCCTGCTGTTGATGCCGGTAAGCTTCGGTGCAAGCGCCCTGACTTTTTCGATATCTTCACTGCTGTGCACCTCTACCAGAGCACCCATCCCCAGAGCTGCGGCATGGTGATAGAGCTGTGCGCAGACTTCAGCGGTCAGCAGCGAGGCGATCAGGAGGACCAGATCAGCTCCTGCACGATAGGATACATCAATATCATCGGTGGAGCAGAGAAAATCCTTCCGCAGGACGGCCAGCTCAGGGAAGGCCTGTTTCACCTGCATCAGATCATCGAGAGATCCATGGAAATGATCCTCCTCGGTGAGTACCGATACGACCCGGACCCCCTTCTTCACGTAGATTCCCGCCTGCGTGACCGGATCGAGCCGCCGGTCGATGAGTCCTTTTGACGGTGATGCCCGTTTTATCTCGCAGATCATCTGCGGCCTGTCAAACAGGCCTCCTGCAGAGGTCAATGGGACCGTCCTGTGGTCGGGGATACGGGAGCTCAGTCCCGGGCCCTCCTGCCTGATGCGATTGATGCGCCGCTGGAAGATCTGCTGTCGTATATCCTGTGTCCGTCCCTTCATACGCACGGCTCCTCTGCTGCCAGACGGTGTGAGCATGCGATGATCTGAGCCAGCTTATCGCCGACGCTATGGTCTGCAAGAGCTCTCTCTGCCCGCTGAATGCCCTCACCTATCGTAGGGACATGTTCTGCTGCAAACAGTGCGGCTCCTGCATTCATGATCACAGAGGTACGTACCGCTTCATACCGCCGGTCGCGTTCCCCGCTGCTGATCACTCGTGCGATCTGCGCATTATCCTCCGCATGACCGCCTGCAAGGTCGCTGCCCGGGTATACCGACAGACCGAACTCCTCAGGGGAGATCTGCAGGAGTTCGATCCTGTCATGCTCATCTATGAAACAGATGTCTGTCGGTCCTGAGACCGATATCTCATCAGCCCCGTCGTTCCCATGGACGCACATCACGCGTTTTACGCCAAGGAGCTTTGCCGCTTTGGCGACGGTGATCAGCAGGGTGTGATCGAAGACGCCGATGATCTGAAACTCACTGCCGGCGGGATTCACCAGAGGGCCGAGGATGTTCATGATCGTCTTGACCTTCAGGCTCCGTCGTACCCCGGCGGCATGCCTCATAGCTTTATGATAGCGCGGTGCGAACATGAAGGTGAAGGAGGTCTGCACCAGCAGTTCTGCCGCATCGGGCGGCAGGAGATCTATCCTGATCCCAAGTGCTTCATAGAAATCGGCACTGCCGCTTCTGGAACTGACTGCACGATTGCCGTGTTTCGCCACATCAGCCCCGCAGGCAGCACATACGATGGCTGCGAAGGAAGAGACATTGAAGGTGCCAAGACCGTCACCGCCGGTCCCGCAGGTATCGAGTACCGGTCCGTCAAAGGGAAGCGGTACACACTTATCACGCAGCACCTGTGCACAGCCTGCGATCTCATACTCGGTGATTCCCTTCATGTTCAGCGCTGTCAGGAATGCAGCGGTCTGCGCATCACTCAGCTTCCCCTCGGTCAGCTCATCCATGACCTCCGCAGCCTCATTCCGTGTCAGATCCTTTCCATCCATGAGTCTCTGCAGGATCCCCGTCATGTCACAGGGAAACCGTTTGTACTGCAGGAAGTTCTCGATCATAGCCATTCCCTCTTCACTCATGATCGATTCAGGGTGGAACTGCAGCCCCTCGATCAGGTAGTGCCGGTGTCTGATACCCATGATCTCCCCATCAGTTGATCGTGCAGTGACTTCGAGTCCTTCTGGGAGTGTTTGCTCGTCGACACTCAGGGAATGGTAACGCACTGCAGAGAACTGAGCAGGGAGGGCTCGAAAAAGCCCTTTCCCATCGTGTCTCATGGTATCGATCTTCCCGTGCATGATCCGTCTTGCCTGTATGATCGATGCCCCGAAGGCTTGAGCGATCACCTGATGCCCGAGACAGATCCCGAGAATGGGAATCTCCTTTCCGAGCTCTCTGACGATCTCCAGGGACACTCCCGCATCTTCCGGTCTGCCCGGTCCGGGGGAGATGATGATCCCCTTCGGGTGCCGCTGCCTGATCTCTTCGACCGAGATCTCATCATTGCGAAGCACTTCGATGCGGTCTGTGCTGGACTGAGCAAGATACTGTACGATGTTATAGGTGAACGAGTCGTAATTATCGATGACAAGATACATGTTCACACCTCCAGACCAAGGCTTGATGCCATGGCTCGCAGCTTCTCGTTGGTCTCTTCCAGTTCCCTCTTTGGATCCGAATCATAGACGATCCCCGCTCCTGCCTGGAGCAGGAAGTCCTCTCCCTGCTTCAAGGCTGTTCTGATAGTGATGCAGGTATCCATGTTCCCGTTCGCTTCCATGTACCCGACCAGGCCTGCGTACCAGGAGCGCTTCTCCCTCTCCAGTGAATCGATGATCTTCATCGCCTGGATCTTCGGGGCCCCTGACACGGTGCCGGCAGGGAATACCGCACGTACGGCATCTCCAGCGTGCTTACCCTGTACCAGCGTACCTTCGACCTCTGATACGATATGCATGACATGAGAGTACCGCTCTACCCCCATCCGCTCACTCAAGCTGACACTGCCTGGTTCACATACCCGTCCCAGATCATTCCGTGCCAGGTCGATGAGCATGATATGCTCTGCCCGCTCTTTCTCATCGCCAAGGAGTTCCTTCTCCAGCTCCAGGTCTTCCTGTACGCTGCCCCCCGACGGCGGGTCCCCGCGATCGGTCTCACCACCGCTTTGCGTCCTTTCACCTTGACCATGACCTCAGGAGATGCTCCGAACAGCTGATATGAGGAGAAATCAAGATAGAACATATAGGGGGATGGGTTGATGGTCCTCAGCCGCTTATAGGCATCGAAGGCGGATAGTCCGCTGCTGATTCTCAACTTTCTCGACAGCACTGCCTGCAGCAGGTTCCCTTTGATGATCTGATCACGTACCACCTCTACCTGCTCCATGAACTGGCGGTCCTCTTCAGAGGAACTCACCATACGCGCATTCTCTGCCCTACCGCTCTGTGCCAGATAGTTGAAATCAAGATCGTTCATGCGACTGACCACCTCATCCACAGCCCTCTCGAGATCGATATGCGACTGTTCGTAGTTCACTCCGAGGATATAGACCAGATCGGTCGCATGATCGAATATGATATGAAGATGCCCGAAGATGAAATGGGCATCATAGAGCCCTGAAGGATCAGGTTTGTCGCTGAAGACGATTGAGTCACATCGTGCGGCGAACTCGTAGCCGAGAAACCCGTAACCTCCGGTGGGGGTCGGAAGGTCCCCCTTCTGCACCGGGTTCTGTGCGGCGATACCCGAGATCACATCCAGGATATCGCGTGCAGGCGCAGCTATCGGGGTGATCGTGCCGTCCTTGATCATGGAGACCGTCGGTCCCTGCTGCACGATGCTGAAGGCCTCATCAAGCAGCAGCAGAGAGTACCGCTCTCTGCCGTTTGCCAATGATGAGGACTCAAGCAGCACTTTGGCATGGAATTTCCCTGCAAGTCCGCAGGGGGTGAATCGTTCTCCGGGCAGTACCCGCAGTACACTGTCATCTCTCACTACTGTTCTCCTGTTTCGGGAACAGGGCTGAAAAAAAGACCCCGTTCCCGGGATCTTTTCTGCATCAGCATGGTGCTGATCGTATGGTCGTACCCGGGGCATATACACGATAGGCCCCGATCATGTTCAGAGCCTTATCTTGATGAGCACCACCAGCTTGCGCTGCAGATTCTGATTGCGTTGTGTGACATCAGGGTATTCATCGTTTGCTCCTCGCATAATGTTTCTATAAACAGTAACACTGCTCTGATCTTAGACGTAACAGCGGAAGATGTCAAGAACCAGAACAGAAAAAACTGAAAGATCTCTCTCATACGCCCGAACTGCGGTGAGAGGATGCTGCTCAGGGAGTGTCCATGGCATCGAAGAGGTCGGTGAGACTGGTATAGGCCATGGAGAAGAGTCTCTGCTGACGCTCATAGAGTGGTCTGAGTTCCGCATGGGGAGTCACGGTCTCTGATACCGGGTTCATCTGCTCGACCATGGAAAAGTCAGGATAGATCCCGGTACCGACTCCTGCCAGGAGTGCAGCCCCCATACTGGTGGCCTCGGTAAGCAGTCGGGGGACGGTGAGTGCCTTTCCGAAGATATCAGCGAACACCTCCTGCCAGATGGCCCCCTCGCCCCGCCACCGATGAGCATGATCGAAGGATCCTTCAGCTGGTCTGTCATGATATCAAGGGAGAGCTTGAGGTTCATGGCGACCCCTTCGATCACGGCTCTGCAGAGATCCTCGAAACTCGTATTCATATGCATGCCGAGGAACTCGGCTTTTGCTCTGGTGTTCCACCAGGGGGAACGCTCACCCATCAGATAGGGGAGGAATAATACTCCCCCTGCTCCGGGAGACGAGAATGCTGCCTGATCGTTGAGATCATCGAAGGTTGCGGCTTCTGCATTTCCCTTCATGACGTTCGCGAACCAGGTGAAGGCACTTCCTGCGCTCTGCATGGTACCGCAGGGATGATACAGTCCCTCGATCGGATGAGCGAAGGTGAAGACTCTCATGGCCGGGTCCAGAACAGGCTCAGAGGACGTCACCGAGACCCAGGCGGTAGAGCCCATACAGCAGTACGGCTTACCTTCTGAGACCGAACCTGCCCCAAGGGTCGCACAGCCACCGTCGCCGGCTCCGATCACTACCGGTACTCCCTCCGGGATCCCGGTATCGATACTGGCATTCCTGTGCACGTAGCCGACTACCGTCGTTGAGGGTACGGCCCTCGGGAAGAGCTCGGGGTCCACACCTGCTGCTTCGAAGATCTCAGGGGACCAGCAAAGGGCTTTGAGATCGAAGGCCTGCGTACCCGAGGCATCGTTATAGTCAGTAGCATATTCACCGGTAAGCCGGTAACTCACATAATCCTTTGCCTGCAGTACCTTGTGGATACGACGGTAGATCTGCGGCTCATGCTCTTTGAGCCACATGACCTTCTCAAGTGTATAGGCTGCACTGGGCCGGTTCCCGGTGATCTCATACAGACGTTCTGTCCCTATCGCATCAGCAAGTCTCCGGGCCTGGACCTCACTTCGCAGATCACAGTAGATCATGGCTTTATGCAGAGGGTCCCCTGTGCATCGACCCGAGACAGGCCATCATCTGTCCGCTGAACGAGACTGCTGAGACATCCTTCCTGTCGATATGGGTAAGGACCTGCTGACTGGAGTCGCATACTGCATGCCACCAGTGGAGCGCATCCTGTTCTGCGCGATTTCCCGACATGAACGCTGTCGAATAGGAGGAGACACAGCTCGCTATCATCGTCCCCTCTTCATCGAACAGCGTAGCCTTGTTTCCCGAAGTGCCCAGATCATGTGCCAGAATATAAGTGCTCATACGTACCCTCTCCCTCAGTCCTTGTGTATATATGTTCGTTGCAAGTATAGCGTATCATCACACTGAAGTACAGAAACATGCGGGGTAAATGCAGCAAAGAACAGAGTCCCTGATCAATCCAGCAGCACCTGTTCCAGAGCCAGAGGATCCTTCAGGATTATCTCTCCTCTGGTGTGCACGATCATGCCGTGATGCTCGAACTCAGTGAGTTTACGTGATACCGACTCTCTGCTGTTCCCCAGATAGAGTGCCAGATCAGAGACGGATGGACACCGCAGAAGATCAGAGGGACCTGCTGCATGCCGCTGCAGCAGATACGAGGCGAGTTTCTTCTCAAGGGTGGTGCAGCTCATGATCTGATGGCGCTCGATCAGCTCCCCCATCTTGCTGCCGACACCATGGAGGTAGGCTTCCAGGAACGCCGGGTCGCTGCAGGCGGTGAGGATATAGCTGTAGGGTATGGATAGCATCCAGCCGGAGGTCTCCGATGAGACCCAACCGGGATAGTTCGCATGCATCTGGCTGGCAACGGAACCGAACACTTCACCAGATCGAACATCTCTGAGCAGGGCTCTGCCTCCGGAGGGCAGCGCGAAGGTGATCGACAACGCCCCGGAGAGCAGGAGGATGAGTCTGTCGCACCGATCATACGGAGAGAACAGCAGTTCTCCCCGCTCATGGCTGATGAGAGACCCCTGTGCGATGAGATCAGACTGGTACGCTCCGTTCAATGTGGAGAACAGATCATGCGCAGCAAGTACATGCATGATCTGCTCATTGGTCATCCTGGTGTTCATATACCAGTCCAGTATACCATACAACAGGGACTCTGTGTCTACGTACGATAGGTAATAGCATCGACCGGGCAGACTGCTTCACATTTCTTACAGACGATACAGTCCTGTGCGGCGATGACCCTGATCTTGCTCTCTTCGGACTCACGGGTGATACAGGAAGTGGTGCAGACCCTCTCGCAGGCACCGCAGCCGATGCAGCTTGAGGAGTCTATCTTCATCCCGCGACGGGAGATCCGGGAAGTGACAGAGAGGATGGTGCCGAACGGACAGATCCTGCGGTGAAACAGTCCCTCTTCGAAGACCAGAGAGACCACCACCGAAAGACCCAGCAACGCAGGGAGCATGGGAAACGGTGTGCCGGCTCTCTTGGTGAGAAGCATCGCTGCACCGAATGCCAGCAGAAACAGGACGTTCCAGATCCAGTGTCTCATCCACGACGGGGTCGCAAGCCGCTTGATCCCCAGCTTCTTGAAGATCCAGCTCTCAAGACGCATGGCAGTCCCCATGGGACAGACATCTCTGCAGTAGAGTCTTCCCCAGATAAGGGATACTCCCATACCGGCGATAAGGAAGATACCGAACCAGAGCTGGATACGTCCAAGGAACGTCAATGCACCGAAGAGTATGAGAAACAGGATCTGAGAGATGGTCTGGGCGGTACTGCCCCTTCCAGACTGTGTGTGTTGTGACTTCATGATGTCCTCCTGCCGGAAGATATCACAGCAGCAGGATCATACTGTGTGACAGATATCACACTATGAAAAAGATCCACTTGATATCGCTGCAGACTATCCCCGATCGTGCTGGAACCGGGTGATGATCATACCCTCGGCAGCAAGCCGATGACTGACCCATATCCTTCGAACCGGACCGCGTCGATTCCCAGCGCCTGTGCCGAACTGATATGCTCCTGCAGGTCATCAGTGAAGAACACCTCGTGCGCAGCTGCCCCTTCCCGCTCGAGAATATACTCGAAGAATCTCCGGTCCGGCTTGGCTAACCCCATCAGATGTGAGGCATAGACGGCATCGAACCATCCGGTCATACCTGATTCGATGATATGACTGTAGTGGCTCTCACAGGTGTTGGTCCCGCATACCACTCGATGACCGGCAGCTCTCAGATCTCCGAGCAGCTGCACCATCTGATGATTGACTACCGGGTGGAAGCAGGCATGGATGAGGTCCTCGGTGACGGATAGCCCACAAGCTCTTTGGCAGCCGTTCCAGAAATCCTGCACCGACAGGGTCCCGGTCATCAGGCGGTCGAGCTGAGCCTGGTAGTAGGTGATGAATACCTCAGGGTCAGTGTCCAGTCGTGCACACACTGCCGGGATGATATCGACCTGATCGATGATCACATTCCCGAGATCGAAGATATAGAGGCTGTGTTCCATGATCTGCTCCAGGTATACCGCAGGAGACCTATGCCCTCTGCGGGTGATACGAGAAGTATAGCGTGAAACGGGGGAAAGAGGAACAACAGAGGTGCTGCATCTGGCACTCGGCAAGCTGCATTATTCACCAGTAAACAGAAGAAGCGAGGGTGCAGTGTTCACACCAGCACCCTCGCTTCTTCCTGGATCCATTACCGACTACTCATCCCCATAGGTCTCAAGCATCTCTCTGAGGATGTTCAGCACATTGAACAGGGTGAACACGCCAAGGATCACTCCGCAGCTCACCGGAGAGAGCTGCATGGCCTGTCCCATCCCGATGACCGAGGTGACCATGAGATAAGCCGCATAGGGCTCTTCGGTGATCATCGTCAGCCACTGCTTGAAAGCCATATCATAGGATTGTGAAGTCTCGTACCAGGTATAGACAGACATCAGAGTGCCTGCGACCGCACCTGCAGACACACTCACTGCCGCAAGCGCCGATATCTTTCCCCAGAAGAAGATATGCGGCATTACTGAATAGACGATGGAGGCGGTGAGCAGGACGGTCGTCGAGACGACCAGCTTCTGCAGGTCATGGAAGAAGTCTGCACGATTATCATCATCGATGGAGAAGATCCTCGCCTCATAGCTGCGATAGATGGTACGGGTTGACTCATCGATGCTCTCAAGCAATTCATCATAGGTCTCCTGCGGCAGCAGCTGCTGTGCCTGCCCCAGGATCGTATCGACATCAGCACCGGTAGCGATACTGTAACAGAACGACAGATACGCTTCTCCTTGTTCCTCCTGCAGAGTCATATCGATCACCATATCTGCATCAACGGATCCTGCTGCACTTCGTGCAGTCTCAGGGATCCCCTCCAGATGCGCTGCAATATGCTCCCAGTTCTGATCGATGGCCCTGGAGACCACCTCACGGATCTCACTGTCACTCACCTCGATCCCCTCGTTTCCCGAATGCGGCTGTACCAATGAACACCCGCTCAACGGGATGATCAGCAACACAGCGATAATCCTGTTCATCCACTGCTTCATCATTCCTTCCTCCTTTTTCTTCCCTCGCCTTGCGTATCTTCTGATCACAGATCGATACGCAGCCCTGTCCACCCGAGCTGCAGACACAGACGCAGCCGGTCGTAACCGGATACATACGCTGAGATCAGCTCAAGACTCTCATGAAACATGCCTCCGGGATCCCGGATCACCAGCGACGGCTCAAGATAGAAGCCGCAGGGCAGTACCACCCGATACCCCGCCGCTGCCTCCTGCATATAGTGGTACCAGTCAGCAGGCCGATCTTCACCCTGCAGACGTATACCCTGAAACAGTGATACCCCGATCCAGAAACTGGAGCCTCCCGGATGGTACGTGAGCATGATCGAAGTATCGACAAGGGATCTGCCTGTATCAGAGGTCACATAGGTCAGGGGTATACTCAGGGAGAACTCGGAGCTGCAGGTCAGATCGATCCCTCCGTGCAGATAGCTGTGATCAGACCACAGGGCATCAGCAGCCCCGACATCGAAGTAGCCGCCGATCTTCCAGGTATCAGTCTCACTGCCGAAAGCAGGGACTGCTATGATCAGGGCGGTCAGCAGGATGGGTAATACATATCTGTTCATACGGATCTCCTCTATCGCACGTCTGTACACGAGCACTTGATTAACTCTACCGTGCACCGAGGAGTGAGACAATTATCGAAAATCACAGAGCTGCAGGCAGATTTCTTTATCTGCCGGGGGGATCAGTGAGGCATCAGAGAACTTCTGTAGGTGCTGGAACTGATGTTTCGCAGCTGTTTCCTGGAAGCTTTCAGCAGCTCATCGGGAGGTGAGAACTGAGGAAGTGATTCTTTCGAAGAGACCAGACCCTGCACAGGAGGAGGTCCGGAGTGTCAGGAGGTGCCGTGTCACCGGTCAGGAGTCTCTGTACGGGCGAAGATTCGCATCATCAGTTCCGCCCCCATCATATCGGGGCTCTTCATCGTCTCGAGCCCTGAAAGAAAGTCCTTGAAGATCAGCAACTCCTCGATCATCATCAGCCGTATGAGCTGTTCATGCTCAGGCGGCGTATTCACGATGATACGGGTCTTCTGCTGCATGAGCGTGAAGATCATACGCTCCTTTCTGATCTGATAGACCTGTGCGCTGTGATCGAGCCGGTTTACGAAGAACTCCTCTCTGCGGAAACCATCGATCAGCGATCGACGCAGGAACGATGAGGTCAGTTCCGTGGGGAACTCCAGTTCTATGGAGATCGCCTCCTCCTTCTCCCCAAGCGCCTTCCTGTACCCTGAACCACCCTCGAAGCTCTTGATCAGCAGCGGAGGTGCTGCGACACTGGCGATGAGCATATTCATGATCGCGACACCGAACATATCAGTCCCGATGACTCCCGCTGACAGGCCGATACCGGCAATGATCAGAGCGACCTCACCCCTCGGGATCATACCCACACCGATACGTACAGAGCCGCGAAGATTGAATCCTGCCAGGTAGGCAGGGATACCGCAGCCGAACAGCTTACCGATCAGCCCAACCACGGTGAAGGCGAGACCGAACCAGATGACATCTGCCATAGCGGCAAAGTTGACCATCATGCCCATCACACAGAAGAAGATCGGTACCAGAAAGTCATACAGTCCCTGTATCTGCTCCCTGATCTCGTGGGCTGCATCGGTCTGCGAGAAGGAGAGCCCGGTAATATAGGCTCCGATGATCATGGCCAGTCCCACCATCTCCGATAGCCCCGCAAGGACCAGCGCGATACCGAAGGAAGCTCCGACGATCAGATCCAGTGATTCGAAATACTTCAGCCCTTTGATGATATGAGGGGCCGCGATGATACCGATCACGGTACAGACCAGCCAGAAGCCGATCGCCTTGACCGCCACGACACCGATGGGACCCCACTGAATACTCCCACCTGCAGCAGCGACCGCGGTCATACCTATCACGATAGACAGCAGCACGATACTGAACACATCATCAAGCACCGCCGCAGCCAGGATCGTGACTCCCTCCGGGGTGGAGAGCTTCTTCTTCTCACTCAGGATCCGGGCAGTGATCCCGACCGAGGTCGCTGTGGAGATCGTCCCGAGGAACAGCGCAGTCGGATGCATGATCGAATCGACCGCAGGATTGAACAGCACCGTCACACCGCTTCCCAGAAGAAAGGAAAAGACGATACCGCCGATACCGACAGCTGAACCCTTGCCTGAGAACTTGATGAAGGTCTTCAGATCTGTCTCCAGCCCTGAGACGAACAGCAGGATGACCGATCCCACCGTAGCCAGCCCGTAGAGTTCAGGGGAGACCGGGATGGTGCCTTCGGTGATCGCGAACAGCGGTCCCTCCAGTGCAGGGATATGCACAGCTCCCAGCAGGTAGGGCCCGATGAGCATACCTGCTGCCAGTTCCCCGAGGACCTGAGACTGTTTGAGTTTGCGTGAGAAGAACCACCCCGAGAGACGGGTGGCAAGGATGATCAGCCCGAGCTGCAGTACGAGAATCAGCATCTTATGTGTCATGGAACGCACCTTTTTCCTCTGTGAGGATCTTCGATCAGAGAGTAAGCGTATCAGGTCATGATGAGCTGGAGCCTGATCAGAGTCCGAAGACCGCCAGGACCTCTTTCGCGGTCCCCGCAGCCAGGATCCGCTCCCGTGCCTGCTCATCCTTGAGTACCATGCTGATCTCCGCGAGGAACTGCACATGGGGACCGGTCCGGGTGGTCGAGGAGAGGGTCATGATGAACAGATCGCTCTGCTTGCCATCCAGCGCGGCAAAATCCACCCCTTCGCGCTTGATCCCGATACAGGCGACCAGCTCCTTCACCGCTCTGGTCTTCGCATGGGGGATCGCCACCCCGAACTGGATCCCGGTGGACATCTTCTGCTCCCGCGCAAGCAGCTGTGCCAACGCATCCTCACGGTCTGAGACCTTGCCGGTCCTCATCAGGATATCGAGCAGCTCTTCGATGATCTCCTGCTTACCGGACCCCTTGAGGTCCAGCTCTATGACATCTTCTGTCAGTACATGCTTCAATTTCATAAGAATCTGTTGTATCACTATCAATGAGTTTCTACAAGTAGCGATTTCTTGGAACCGAAGTGCGATTATCCGAGTACCTATACTGCTCTCTGGTGAGTTCCTGGATACAGTCATTCGGCAGATGGCAGCTCCAGCGATCCCGTTGATTCCTGGAGTACTTCACGTCACGAAAGTCATACCGAGTGATCGTTCGCGCCCCTGCAGGAGGATGATCGGAGTACGACTCTGACAGACTATCTCGATGGCGGACACGACTGAAGAGATGGGGGCGTACGAGCTGCCCTCACCGGGGGTGGGGAGCTACTGAGACGTATCAGCACAGAGAACGAGGTACTCATCAGTGATCATCCTGCTGTTATGATCTCATCTGACCGCCGTGATCACGGGCTGACGAGGACCTGTGCTACCGATCATATACAGAGAATCCTGCTCATCCATCTCCGTGTACCGCTGCAGTTCAATGATCTCGATTCCCGGGGCAGCAGCTGAGAGAGGATCTCTTCTGTCACCTGATAGAACGACAGACCCTCGAACCGCTCGATCTGCTCACCATACCAGAAGCTGTGCATCATGATACCCGAACCATCGAGGATTTCGATCTGTCGCTGAAAGATGCTTTCATCTGACTATAGTCCAGATGATGCATCACTTTGTTGGTATACACGGCATCAAACTTCAGGTCAGTTCGCAACGTCACCGCATCAAGCTGAAGAAGTGCTGCATCTGGCTGAGTCTCCCGGTACCTCTCCAAGAAGAGGATAGAGGTGTCAGAACCGACAGCCTCATAGCTTTGACGTAACATATCAAGATCAGTCCCGGGTCCCATCCCCAGTTCCAGGACAGAACTGCCGGCAGGAAGATAGACCTTGAGCCTGTCGATCAGGTTTCGACCATCATAACCATCTGCCATGCTGCAGTACTGCTCCACATGCTCTATTGAATCATAATATCCCATCTGCTGTGCTCCTTCTCTCCAGTCCATACAGAGAATATAAACAATCTGCCGGCGAAAGGATATGGATAGACTCACCAGTGTACTCTCTCAGATCAGCAGTCTCCTCGAAGCTGACAGCTGTGAGGTCCCTGACGGTATCGAGAAGTACACACTGGTACTCGAGAGATCCAGCTCAACAGGAGATCTACCAGCCCAGTGCGTCCTTGAGCTGATCTTCCCGCGAAGTGATGCGGAAGATGGTAAAGGGATGCTCAGTATGATCATCCAGGGTGAAGACGACGCCCTTTCTGAACGAGAGGACCTTGGCAAGATGGAACTGTTCTATCTCATCTACCCGGTGCTGCCAGATCACCTCGAAGGAGTTATCCGAACGTACGACCATGAGGACTCTGGTGTCGGTGATGATCAGACGTCCGCGCTGCAGATCCTGCAGATGTCCCTCTCCGGTCACCAGACCTGAGAATACCGAATACCTCACCGTCTCTTCGGGATCGAGGAATCTGTGTGCATCGCGTTCCCGTACTCCGTAGAGCAGCCAGTAGTAGACCACCACCAGAGCGAACATCACGACGATAAGAGCAAGAATGATCCACTCATCACCCTTCTGTATGGGAATGAATGCCACGGTGAAGAAGCTGGCGAGCAGCAGCAGCTTAACGATCAGTTTCATATACATGTGGACCGGTGCCGCCTCTCAGTACCGAAACCTCTACGCTCATTGAGCGTAGAGAGTCAGGTCGCTGATCAGTCGTCCGATCTTCCCCCTTGTGCGAAGATTCCCATCATCAGTTCCGCCCCCATCATATCGGGGCTCTTCATCGTATCAAGCCCTGAAAGAAAGTCCTTGAAGATCAGCAGCTCCTCGATCATCATCAGCCGTATGAGCTGTTCATGCTCAGGGGCGTATTCACGATGATACGGGTCTTCTGCTGCATGAGGGTGAAGATCATCTGCTCTTTTCGGATCTGATAGACCTGAGCGTTGTGATCGAGACGGTTGACGAAGAACTCCTCACCGCGAAAGCCGTCGATCAGCGATCTGCGCAGGAACGCTGCAGTCAGTTCAGTGGGGAACTCCAGTTCTATGGAGATCGCCTCCTCCTTCTCTTCAAGCGCCTTCCTGTACCCTGAACCGCCCTCGAAGCTCTTGATCAGCAGCGGCGGCGCTGCGATACTGGCAAAGAGCATCGTCATGATCGCGACACCGAACATATCGGGTCCGATGGCTCCGCTCGAGAGCCCGATACCCGCTACGATCAGGGTCACCTCCCCTCTCGGCAGCATGCCGGCACCGATCCTGAAAGCCCCCCGGGTATTGAACCCCACGAACAGGGCAGGCAGGCCGCAGCCGAAGAGTTTACCGATGAAGGCGACGATCGTGAAGGCGAGACCGAACCAGATGACATCTACCATAGCGGCAAAGTTGACCATCATGCCCATCACACCAAAGAAGATCGGTACCAGAAAGTCATACAGTCCCTGTATCTGCTCCCTGATCTCATGGGAGACGTCAGTCTGGGAGAAGGAGAGTCCGGTGATATAGGCTCCGATGATCATGGCCAGTTCCACCATCTCCGACAACCCCGCAAGGATGAGCGCGATGCCGAGAGAGACCCCGACGATCAGCTCCAGTGATTCGAAGTATTTCAGCCCCTTGGTGATATGAGGGCCGCGATGATACCGATCACGGTACAGACCAGCCAGAAGCCGATCGCCTTGACCGCCACGACACCGATCGCACCCCAGGCCACCGATCCACCTGCAGCGGCGACTGCTGCCATTCCGACCACGACTGAGAGCAGTACGATACTCAGTACATCATCCAGTACCGCTGCAGCCAGTATCGTGACTCCCTCCGGGGTGGAGAGCTTCTTCTTCTCACTCAGGATCCGGGCAGTGATCCCGACCGAGGTAGCTGTGGAGATCGTCCCGAGAAACAGCGCAGTCGGATGCATGATCGAATCGACTGCAGGATTGAGCAGCGCAGTCACACCGCTTCCCAGGAGAAACGAGATGAAGATACCTCCCAGCCCTACTACAGAACCCTTCCCGGAGAACCTGAGAAAGGTCTTCAGATCGGTCTCCAGTCCTGAGACGAACAGCAGGATGACCGATCCCACCGTAGCCAGACCGTAGAGCTCAGGTGATACCGGGATGGTGCCTTCAGTGATCGCGAACAGCGGTCCCTCGAGCGCAGGGATATGCACAGCTCCCAGCAGGTAGGGTCCGATGAGCATACCTGCGACCAGCTCCCCGAGGACCTGAGGTTGTTTGAGTTTTCGTGAGAAGAACCACCCCGAGAGACGGGTGGCGAGGATGATCAGCCCGAGCTGCAGTACGAGAATCAGCATCTTATGTGTCATGGAACGCACCTTTTTCCTATGTGAGGATCTTCGATCAGAGAGAAAGCGTATCAGGTCATGATGAGCTGGAGCCTGATCAGAGTCCGAAGACTGCCAGAACCTCTTTCGCGGTCCCAGCAGCCAGGATCCGTTCCCGTGCCTGCTCATCCTTGAGTACCATGCTGATCTCAGCGAGGAACTGCACATGGGGACCGGTCCTGGTGGTCGAGGAGAGTGTCATGATGAATAGATCGCTCTGCTTGCCATCCAGCGCGGCGAAATCCACCCCTTCTCGCTTGATCCCGATGCAGGCGACCAGTTCCTTCACGGCTCTGGTCTTCGCATGGGGGATCGCCACCCCGAACTGGATCCCGGTGGACATCTTCTGCTCGCGCGCAAGCAGCTGCGCCAGCGCATCATCACGGTCTGAGACCTTGCCGGTCCTCATCAGGATATCGAGCAGCTCTTCGATGATCTCCTGCTTACCGGACCCCTTGAGGTCCAGCTCTATGACATCTTCTGTCAGTACATGCTTCAATTTCATTATGCCCTAACCTATCACGATGTATGGTTTTCTGCAAGCAGAGTACCCGCATCAGGCCGGCAGACCGGTTGATTTTTCCTCTCGTACCCGGTAATCTGAACCCATTCAGCCATAGTACTGAGACAGAGTGAACAGGGGGCATATGTATGAAAGGATTAATCATCGCAGCAGGGTACGGTACCAGATTCCTTCCTGTGACCAAGACGATACCCAAGGAGATGCTGCCGATCAACAGCAGACCTTCGATCAGCTACATCATCGAAGAGTTCATCGCCTCAGGCATAACCGATATCGTCCTGCTCACCTCCCGGCGCAAGTCTTCGATGGATGACTACTTCGACCATGAGATCGAACTTGAGAGCCTGTTCCTCCGGGAGGGGCGACAGGATAAACTCGATCTGATCAAGCCCTATGATATCCACCTCACGACCGTACGACAGCGCAGCATGCAGGGGACCGGCCATGCCCTGCTCGAAGCACGAAGTGCTATCGGTGACCAGCCGTTCGTCGCAGCCTATCCTGATGATCTGCATATCGGGAAGATCCCGCTCGCACAGCAGCTGATCTCGGTGTACGAGCAGACCGGCTGTTCTGTACTCGCGGCCATGCATGATCCGCCTGAACTGAACCGGTACGGGATCCTCTCCCTTGATGAGGACCGACTTCATGTGAACGGCATCGTCGAGAAACCGGCACCGGGAACAGAACCGAGCAGAGAGGCCTCCATCGGGAGGTTCCTCTACACCCCTGAGATCTTCGATCTTCTGCAGGAGGGCTGGGAACAGCATACCGGCGGTGAATACTATCATGTCTATGCACTTCAGAAGCTGATGGATCAGAAACAGGTGGTCTACTGCCCGTTCGAGGGAGAACGGCTTGATACCGGTTCACCGGAGGGCTATCTGCGCACCATCCTACGATTTGCCAGAAGGGACCCCGCATTGCTTGCTGTACTTGAAGAAGAACTGCGTTCGATGCAGTAGCGGAGGACCCATGGCAGAACCCCGTCCGATCAGGATCGAACAGGTCTCCGACTCTGACAGAAGACAGATCAGAGCCTTCATCGAATTCCCCAAGGAGCTCTATCGGGGAATGACTGTTTCGTCCCCTGGTTCGATCGCGGGATGCGTAAGATCCTCACAGGAAGACACCCGTTCTTCGAACACTCGCAGGGGGAGTTCTTTCTGGCCTTCAGGGGTCAGCAGGTTGTCGGAAGGATCGCGCTGCTCGAACCGAAGAAGTTCAACAACTATCAGGATCGCCAGGACTGCAGGCTCTACTTCTTCGATGTCATAGAGGATCAGCAGGCGGCATACCGACTGTTCGATCATGCGAAGAGCTGGGCATCAGAGAGGGGCCTTGACCGCCTGATCGGTCCGCAGGGGTTCTCAGGCTTCACCGGGGCCGGGATCCTGATCAAAGGATACGAACACAGAGCATCCATGACCATGATGAACTACCACTTCCCCTACTACCGGCAGTTCTTCGAGTCGTATGGGTTCTCAACATATAAGGACTTCTACTCCGCCGAACTCACTTCACAGACGTTCATACTCCCGCAGCAGATCAGATCGATACAGAAGATCAGCAGGAAGCGTAACGGGCTCAGTGTCAGGACGATCAGAGACAGAAGAGAGCTCAGAGCCCTGGGCTATGCGATCATGGAGATGTACAACGCGGCCTTCGTCACCCATGAAGAGTTCTGTCCCATGACCAGAAGAGAACTTGAACAGACGATCAGGGATCTGCTCACTGTGACAGATCCCCAACTGGTGAAGGTGATAGAACACGATCGACAGCCGGTGGGTTTCCTGCTCACCTTCCCGGACCTCACCGAAGGGATCCAGGCGGCGAACGGGAGGCTGACCCCCAGGACGCTGCTGCGTTTTCTCCATGAGAAGAAGAGTGCAGAGCGGTTCATCATCAACGGGATCGGTATCCTTCCGGAGTACCAGTCACGCGGGGGGACGGCGATCCTCTTCTATGAGCTCATGCAGACGCTGCAGAACAGGCAAGCCCGATCGGCAGAGATGACTCAGATCGCTGAGTCCACCAGTGATATGGTGCAGAGCATCAGAAAACTGCATGGTGAGATCTATAAGGTCCACAGGATCTATGAACTGAAGCTGTGATGGTCGGTCGATCAGGCCTCTGCTGACGGGGGACGTGACCGGTCAGTTACGTATCGGTGCAGCAGGGGCACGGTATCGCGCCGCCAGTTCTGAATAGTACCGGGCTTCCTCGTCCCTTCCCCTCTTGAGAGCCCCCCTCCATAGATCACACACTTCTCTGCGAGCACCTCACGTGCAAGGGTATCATGGGCTTCGGTAGCATGGGTGAGGAACCAGTGCCGGTCGACCAGGTCCCGCAGTCCCCTGATGTGAAAGATCTCGATCTGTCCATATTTCTCAGACAACTGCTGATCATGTCCGGCACGCTTGATGATCAGCGGTTCATCGATGTAGGAGAGCTGGTGGCAGGCACTGTACCTGAGCCAGAACTCATAATCCTCTGCGACCTCAAGGTCCTCCCTGAAGCCCCCCAGAGTATGGAACACCTCGGTCCTCATCAGTACGGTCGACGGTCCGATCATGCACTTGTGCAGGGCATCTGAGAAGACGTCACCTTCTCTGCGGTGTCTCCTCCTGCGCTGACTGACCGTACGTCCGTTACGGAGCCACAGCTCTTTCGTATGAACACAGGAGGTATCAGCAGCTGAAGCGAAGAGCTGGAGTTGTGAGGCAATTTTGTCAGGGAGCCACAGATCATCGGAATCAAGGAACGCAAGCAGATCTCCCCGTGCATGTGCAGCACCACGGTTGCGCATGAGCCCGGGGAATCCCGTATGCTCATAGCGGTGGTAGTGCAGCCCGGGGTAGAGCCGTGGGATCTCCCCGGTACCATCATCCGATCCGTCGTCAGCAACGATGATCTCCAGATCGGGACATTCCTGGAGACAGACTGACTCGATGGCTTCTTTCAGCAGTTCATAGCGGTTGTATGTAGGGATTATGACAGAGACCATGACACATATCATAAATTGTTCTGATCATTGAATCAATGCCACCAGCCTCCGGTTTACTTCAGCCAGGAGGAACCAATGAAACAACTATTTTCACCTGCATCAAGACATCCTGTCCATCTGACAGCACTGACAGTGGCGGTCCTGCTGCTTCTGAGCATCCTTACTGGCTGTCCCGGTCCGAGTGAGACAGCAGATCTGCATCTCTCGCTTGAACAGTACGCCCGGGGATCGAGGACCTTCAATCCTGATACCCCACTGAACGTCTCGTATTATGAGCTCGAAGGACTCGGTCCAGATGCTCACTCCTTTCTCGTCACCGCGGACTCTTCGTTCGTGACCATACCCGAACTGCTTGTCGGAGACTGGCATATAGAAGTCATAGGCTACTCCAGTGCCGGTGTCGGACTGGTCCATGGTGAGAGCATCATCGCACTGACGAACTCTGAGCAGACCGGTGTGATCAGTATGACCGAGTTCTACGGCACCGGAGGAGCATCGGTCACGATCAGCTGGGACAGCAGTCAGACGATCGATCCGACTCTCCACACCTATCTGCTGTCATGCGGCAGCACAGAATCCCCACAAGAACTGACGGCCGATACAACATCTGAGGGAAGCTGCACCTATACTTTGAGCGATCTCGCCTCCGGTGCCTACCGGGTCACTTCAGAACTCTTCTCGGACGGGGTTCGTATCGCAGGTAGTGCCGACATCCTGAGGATCGTGGATGGACAGATCACCGATGGCTCCCTGTCGATGGTCTTCAATGATCTGCTTCTCGGACTCGATATCACCATCGTCGATAACTCAGTGACTCCGATCGAGGGGAGCATCACCGGGATCCCCATGACTCTCGCTGCGAACACTCCGGTCCCCGTGACCTTCACCCCCTCGCCTGATTCGCTCCAGAGCGGTCTGACCTGCACCTGGTACGTCGACGGGGTCCAGGAAGCTGTAGGGAATCCCGTGAATCTCACCTTTGCGATCGGGAAGCACCAGCTTGACGTGCTCGTCACAGCTGATAATATGGGCAGTCCAGGATCGTCTTCCCTTGCTCTGGATGTACGCAGCGAAGTACTCCCCGGCTCACTGGTGCTCTACCGGGCATACACCGATGGACTTGATCAGGAGTATCTTCTTGACGGGATCTCAGATCTGGAAGTGCTGCCTGACGGGCTGATCATCGGCGCATCGAGCATCAGTGATGCCGTGCAGAGCTATACCATAACAGGTGGGGACCTGCAGATCGAGCAGACCTTCATCGCTGACGGGACCCAGTATCTGCTCGACGGGGCAGATATGATCACCGCATCAGATGACGGTAATCATATCGCTGTCTACTCCTCGAATTCGAACACCCTCTCGATCTTCAGTCATGTGAACGGTTCTGATCTGCTGACCCTCTCTCAGACGATCCTGTGCACCGGTTCCAACAGCAACGGAGACTATGCCTTTACCAATATCGGGGGTATCGCCTTCAATGCAGACGGGTCCCTGTTCACTGCGGTAGACCGTGACTCCAAGATCATCATGGATTTCGAACGATCGGACACGACCTATTCATTCCTGCAGAATACCCTGTTCGCATCGAACCCTGAATTCGCAGACTGCAGATCGATCGATCTGGGATGCACAGACAGTACCGTTGCTGCGACCTCTGCCGCTTCGAACAGTCTGGTCATCATGAGTCGAGATGAACAGGACGATCTGTCGATCAACTATATCATCGATTCAGGCACAGCTGTCGGGCTGACTGATGTCCATCAACTTGGATTCATCCAGAGTGATACCATGATCGTCCTATCCTCGAACACGATCAGCGCGTTCACATACGAACAACCCCCTATCGGGCCATGGTTCCCCAGTCAGACCAGCTACCTCAACTCCACCAGTATCCCGGTAGCATTCAGTCCGAAGGACTTCACTGCCGATGCTTCAGGTGATAGACTCTATGCAGTCACCTCTACCGGTATGGGGATCGTCTCGTTCGACTACAACACGGTGAGCGGCCAACTGACCTATGATGATTTCGTCTCGACCGATACCATCAAACCTGAGATCTGCAATCTATCAAGCGACGGACCCACCTGATCATAGGATCCGGTACCCATGACACGCTCCTGCTCTATCAGATCGCCCCGGCCAACTGATCGTTCACAGTACCAGCGTATCCTGAAGCTCTTCAGGCTGCAGGATACGCACCCTTCTTCCGTCGATCAGGATCAACCCCTCATCGGCCATCCGCGATAGTTCCCGGGAGAGAGACGGTCGTGCTGCTCCCAGCAGTTCTGCCATCTTCTCCCGTGAATACGGTATCGAAAAATCGTTCCGGTGATACTGATCACGCATGCGCAACAGGTAATCAGCGATCTTCTGTCTCAGACTCGCAAGCTCTGCAAGGCGGACCCGCTCTGCAAGGAAGACCACCTTGGAACCCATCTCCTTGAGATACTTCTGCATCATGACCACATCAGCCTGGAACAGAGCAAGCACTCCGGCCCGTTTGATACAGATGATCCTGACATCATCATCGGCTTCTGCGGTCACCGGCAGATAGTTCACATCGGAGAAGAGCACGGCAGCAGCGATAGGATCTGGGGCACAGAGGGTCTCCACCAGCATGGTCTTCCCAGAATACTCATGGAACCGGGCACTCACCTTTCCTGCGAGCAGCACCATCAGTTCATCATACTGGGTTCCCTGATGACGGATCACCTGTCCCTCATTGTAGTGTTCCACGTGATAGAGCGGTTCCTTGAGCACCTCCGCGAGTCTATCGTGTGTGAAGCTCGAGAACAGGGGGCTGGCTATGAGTTCGTCGTAGATATCCTGCATCACAGCAGCTCCGCAGCCAGTTCGGCCAGTTCGCTCCTCTCTGATCTGGAGAGCGTGACATGCCCGTAGAGCGGCTGACCCTTGAACGCCTCGACCAGATAGGTCAGACCATTCGAATCACTGTCCAGATAGGGGGTATCTATCTGATAGGGATCCCCGGTAAGCACCACCTTGGTCTCTTTTCCTGCACGGCTGACGATCGTCTTGATCTCGTGGGGTGAGAGATTCTGAGCTTCATCGACGATGATGTACTGTTTGGGGAGTGACCTTCCCCGTATATAGGTGATGGCCTCGAGTTCGATCTTGGTACTCTTGAGCACCGTCTCCACATTCTTCAGCTCCGGTCGAGAGGTCTGAGAGGTGATCAGTTCCAGATTGTCATACAGCGGCTTCATCCAGTGAGAGAGCTTCTCTTCCTTATCCCCCGGGAGGAATCCGATATCTTTACCGAGCGGCATGACCGGACGGCTTGCCAGCATCCTGGTATAGGTCTTGTCATCGAAGATCTTCTTCAGTCCTGCGGCAAGGGCAAGCAGTGTCTTGCCGGTACCGGCTTTACCGACCAGAGAGACCAGTGCTATCGAATCATCCAGCAGGAGATCAAAAGCCATATGCTGCTGTGCATTGAGCGGTCTGATGCCGGTGATCCCGTGGCTGTAGTCCTCTACATACCTGAGCATCTCCAATACTGCATCATACTTTCCGATCACATACTCCTGAGCAGTCTCTTTGATGGTGAACAGGACATACTGGTTACTCATCAGATGATCATGCCAGGCATGCTGCCGTCACGCTTGAACAGATCAGCATCCTTCTGTGAGATCTGTGCCTCCACATACCCAGAATAGAGGGTCGACATGGAGACCTTCTGTTTCTCATAATCCACCGTATGCAGTCCCAGCGCCCGTGCCTTGACCCGTGCGTTGATGTCTTTGGATACGAAGAAGACGTTGCGGTCTCCCTTCTGCTGCAGCGTCAGACCACAGAGAATGATCTTGTTGTCATTCTTCTCATGCGAGAGTTCCGGAGCGATCGATGGATCGTAGGTCATCTCCACACGCAGCAGGGAGCCCTCTTCGATCTTCACTCCCTGTGACAGGTCACCCTTCTTCGCCCGTTCCTCCATGAACCTGATCGCATGCCGGGCATTCCTTCCCCGTTCATCGGAGAAGGTCTTGAGCTTATCCAGCTCTTCAAGTACCCACAGGGGAACGATGACTTCACTCTCCTTGAATGAGAGGATCGCATCGGGACGATGGATAAACACGTTGGTATCGATGATGAACGTCTTCTCGTACTGATGGTTTGTATGCATGATTGAGTCCTCCATCTACAGTATACTGAATTTTCACCCTTTTTGGAAAAAACAGGCTGCCGTCCGGGTCTTCTCAGTCCCGGACGGCAGCCGTTCATCAATGCAGGTTCATCAGTCTATTTCTTATAGAGCTTTCGTTCCTGGTAGGATGTATGTAGCAGGTGGTGTGATTTCTCACTCAGAGGAGCACCGAGGTAGTCCTTGTAGAGTGCCTGGATCTCCGGGTTCTCATGAGAACAACGTATGGTTGACCGTTCGTCATCTGCATAGAGTCCGCTGATTCGCTGCAGCCTGACCTCATCAGTCGTCGCATAGGGCTGTCCGCCTCCGGCAATACATCCGCCGCGGCACGCCATGACCTCGATGAAATGGTAAGGAATCGGAAGGTTCTGCTCACGAGCCTGTCTGACCTCTTCGATCAGCTCAGTGACATTACCCATGCCGTGAGCGACTGCGACTTTCACCTCAGTACCATTGAAATCGACAGAGCCTCGTTTCACGCCCTCCATACCTCTGACGGCAGTGACATTCACATCTTTCATGTCCTCACCGGTCACCAGGGTATAAGCAGTCCTGATCGCTGCTTCCATGACACCACCGGTGTTCCCGAAGAGCGTTCCGGCACCGGCATACATACCGATCGGGCTGTCTGCCTTCTCATCCGGAAGGTTCACGAAATCAATACCGCTTGCCTTGATCAGTCTGATCAGCTCACGGGTGGTCAATACCAGATCGACATCCTGCTGCCCTGAAGCGAACATGTTGTCATCTCTGGTGATCTCATACTTCTTTGCAGTACAGGGCATGATCGCTACCGAGAAGATATCTTTCGGATCGATCTTCGCCTTCTCTGCGTAGTAGGTCTTCGTCAACGCACCCTGCATCATCATCGGGGACTTTGCAGTGGAGAAATGCGGGATCATATCAGGAGCATACTTCTCCATGTAATCGGTCCATGCAGGACAGCAGCTGGTGATCTGGGGAAGCGGACCTGAGCCCTGGGTCAGTCGCTGTACCAGCTCCGAGCCCTCTTCCATGATGGTAAGGTCTGCTGCGAAGTTGGTATCGAAGACGACATCTGCGCCGAGTCGCCTCAGTGCGGCATAGGTCTTCCCGGTACATACACAGCCCGGATCGGCATCAAAACCTTCTCCGATCGCTACTCGTACCGCAGGGGCTATCTGTACGATCACCTTCTTGGTGGTATCATTCACGGCGTTGAGGAAGTTCCTGGTCTGGTCCTTCTCGAAGATGGCTCCGACAGGACAGTGGGCAGAACACTGGCCGCATTTGATACAGGGACTGTCGTCAAGCAGCAGGTTGGCAGCGGGGCGATGATGGTATGCTCCCTCTTCCTACGAACTCCAGCGCCCAGACACCCTGTACTTCCTGACAGACCTGTGCACAGCGTCCGCAGTTGATACATTTCTCAGGGTTCAGCACGATAGACGGGGTAGACTCATCCTTGGGCAGGTCTTTGAGTCTGATCTCATAGGGCTGCTCGCGAATACCGAACTCGCCTGCAAGCCTCTGAAGCTCACAGGACCCGTTCCTGCCGCAGGTGAGGCAGGAGTTGGGGTGAGTGGAGAGAATGAGCTCCAGGACGGTCTTTCGGATCTGATGCAGCTCAGGATCATGGGTGATGATACTCATGCCCTCTGCTACCGGGGTGGCACAGGCACGGACCATCTTGGGTGAGTTCTCCAGCTTGACCACACAGATACCGCATGCAGCCCATGCTGGGAGGTCCGGGTGATAGCAGAGAGTGGGAATATTCACATTTACTGTCTTAGCAGCCTGCAGCAGAGTCATCTCTGATGATACTTCTACCGGGGTGCCGTTAATTTTCATATGTACAGTGCTCAACTGTTTCCTCCTTGTCGATCTTCGTCCTATCGAACGTAGATAGCTCCGAACTTACAGGTCTCAAGGCATACGCCGCACTTGATACAGAGTTCAGGATCGATTCTGTGGAGTTGACGACGTTCACCAGTGATAGCGCCAACCGGACATTTTCTTGCACATGCTGTACAACCGATACACTTGTCAGCCAGGATGTTGAAAGAGATGAGCTCTTTACACTTACCGGCCGGGCATCGTTTGTCTTTGATATGTGCCAGGTACTCATCCTCGAAGTAGTGGATGGTCGAAAGGATCGGGTTCGGGGCAGTCTGTCCCAGACCGCACAGAGAGGCTTTCTTCATCGCCTGTCCGATCGATTTCATCTGCTCCAGATCTTCCATCTCTCCCTCACCCTTGGTGATCTTATCGAGGATGTTGTAGAGGCTTCGTCCGCCGATCCGACATGGAGAACATTTTCCACATGACTCGTCTACAGAGAATCCGAGATAGAACTTGGTGACGTCAACGATACAGTCATCCTCATCCATGACGATCATACCGCCGGAACCCATCATGGAACCCAGGCCCATGAGGCTGCCGTAGTCGATGGGGGTATCAAGGTCGGCCTTGGTGATCACTCCACCGGAAGGACCGCCGGTCTGTACCGCTTTGAACTCCTTGTCGTTGGCGATACCGCCTCCGATATCGAAGATGATCTCTCTGAGGGTGGTTCCCATCGGGACTTCGACGAGTCCTGAGTTCCTGATCTTACCGGTAAGGGCGAATACCTTCGTCCCCTTGGAATCTTCGGTACCGATCTTGGAGAACCAGTCTCCTCCCTTGAGGATGATCATGGGGATGTTCGCCCAGGTCTCGACATTGTTGATGACCGTAGGCTGACCCCAGAGGCCTTTGACAGCAGGGAACGGAGGTCGTGGTCTCGGCATCCCGCGTTCGCCTTCGATCGATGCGAGCAGTGCGGTCTCTTCACCGCAGACGAATGCACCGGCTCCGAGTCTGATCTCGATGTCGAAACTGAATCCGCTTCCCAGGATGTCTTCCCCGAGCAGACCGTAGTCTCTTGCCTGCTGCATGGCTATCTCAAGTCGTTTGATCGCCAGAGGGTATTCCGCTCTGATATAGATGTATCCCTGGCTAGCACCACAGGTATACCCTGCGATGGTCATGGCTTCAAGTATCGAATGAGGGTCTCCTTCGAGAGTACTTCTGTCCATATATGCACCGGGGTCTCCCTCATCTGCATTACACACGACGTACTTCGTATCGTTCTCCACCTGCTTGGTGAAGTTCCACTTCATCCAGGTGGGGAACCCCGCACCGCCTCGTCCTCTGATCCCGGCTGTCTTCAGTTCACCGATCACATCATCGGGAGTCATATTGAAGAGTGCCTTCTCAAGGGCTGCATATCCTTCACGTGCGATGTATTCATCGATGTTCTCAGGATTGATGAATCCGCAGTTTCTCAGCACGATACGGAACTGTTTCTGGTAGAACTGGATATCTTCGACCTTCGCGTGCTTCTTGCTCTTGTTCTTATCGTAGAGCAGGCGTGTGACTTCACGACCCTTGACGATGTGCTCGCTGACGAGCTCTTTTGCATCTTCGGGTTTCACCTGTACGTAGAAGGAGTCTTCGGGAAGGATCTTGACGATCGGTCCCTGTTCACAGAATCCGAAACAGCCGGTCTTCACGATCTGCACATCATCAGAGACTCCCTGTGATGCACACTCTGCGATCAGGTTCTTATAGATATCATCCGCGCGGCTGGACTCACAGGCCGTACCACCGCAGATGAGTATGTAATTCTTAATTGCCATTATCTGCCTCCATCATTAATAATATCGGCAGCCGGTCTGTCAAACACATATTCACTCACCATCTGCTTGTTCATGACATGTTCTTTCACGATTCGTGCCGCTATTGCTGCATCGACGTTACCGTAGATCACATTCGGCATGCCTTCCACGATCACTTCGACAGTCGGTTCCACATAGCACAAGCCCATACAGCCTGTCTGTGTGACAGCCACATTATCAAGATTGTTCTCATCAATAGTCTTCAGGAACGAGTCCAATGCATCTTTGGCTCCTGCAGCAAGACCGCAGGTACCCATACCTACGATGATCTGCACGTTCTTGCCTTCAATATCTCTTTTGTTCAGTGCTCGCTTCTTTTCTTCCCGAAGTTTTCGTAAATCTTCCAGGGTCATCTTTGCCATCTCACTGGCCTCCTTGTTTAATCAACGGGCTCCCCGTATATTCTCCAGACTCTCATCCTGTGACTGTATGAAATCTCTCAACATGATGAGAGACTGGCCCATATGCAGATCCCCGAGGATCTCGATGAGTTCCGATCGATGCAGTTCGTACCCGTCTTTGGCAGGTCCGCGTTCGATCGAATAGACAATATGCATATCGAAGTCACCAGGATACGTTAATGCTGCCAGAAATGCTGAGGGCAGGTTCCCCACAGGCGGTGTATCTATATGATCAGCAGGAAAGGAGCAGGTGATCCTCGTGCCTTTCCCCGGTTCCGAGGAGATTTCGAACTCCCCGTCAGTCATACTCACAGCCTGCTGCAGAAACGGTATTCCCAAGCCGATCTTACGTCTGACATGTTTGGTGCCATCGGTATAGAACGGGTCACGGATCCGCCCAAGTTCCGAGATGCTCATTCCCTTTCCATCATCAGTGACACTGAAGCGAATATGCTTCGCGTCATCAGCAACGGTTACCGAAATATCCGATGCTTTTGCTTCGATGGCATTCTGGATGATATCCAGCAGGAAATCACAGATCGTCTCATGCATCGCAGCTACTTCTTGAATTTGGAAATAATACCGGGCAGCTGATCTTTCGTCACTTTACCAAAGACCTCTTCACCGACGACAAGTACCGGGCAAGCCCGCAGCATCCGACACAGCGTACTGCCTCTATGGAATAGAGACCATCGTCAGTCACTTCGTTCGTCTTGATGCCCAGCAGATTCTCCAGCTCTTCAAGCAGCGTGTCCCCGCCCTTCAGATAACATGCTGTCCCGAGACAGACCTGCATGTTGTACTTTCCGGGTTTGGTCAGTTTGAAGAAGTGATAGAAGGTGATAACCCCATAGATCTTAGCCAGGGGAACTTCCAGTAACTCAGAAACACGATCGGCAGCCTCGCGAGGAATATAACCGTATTCCTCCTGTACCTTATGGAGAACCATAATCAGATTGCCGGGTTTCTCTTTCCACACTCTGATGAACGCCAACAGTTCATCAGGAAACTCAATAGTATCGTTTTTTACAGACATGGAACCTCCGAATCCCAATAAAGTTCATTGCATGGTGCATCGTAGAATAAATTCCATTTTATTTCAATAAAAATCTTAGCTAGATATATAAAAAAATCTTGTTGATTTTATTATTTATATTTATTATAGTTTATGTGACGCTATTCACTTATACGAGGTGCTTAATATGCATGGAGAAATGATCATACGCATAACGAAATACTACAGGATCCTACATAAACTGAAATCCCTTGGACTCGAGAGGGTGTTCGCCAACAATCTCGGGGATGCAGCCGGAGTCAATGCGACGATCGTCAGAAAGGACTTCTCGCTGCTCAAGATCATCGGACAGAAGCGCGGCGGCTATGAGATCGACAAACTGATCAGCAGTCTCGACAAGATCCTCGGTAAAGACAAACCCCAGAGAGCGATCATCGTCGGCTGCGGCCGTATCGGGGGAGCTTGATGCGCTACCGTGGGTTCGCCAGTGACGGGATCTCCATCACTGCCGGGTTCGATATCAATACGCACATCTGCGAAGATGATGAATGTCCTATACCGGTCTATCCCATGAACCGTCTCGAAGAGATCATCAAGGCAAAGGATATCCAGGTCGCTATCCTGACCGTACCTGAGCAGGAAGCCTCGGAACTGTTCAGCAGATTGAGCAGAGCGGGGATCAGGGGGTACCTCAACTTCACTCCCATCGGCTGAAAGCCTCCAAGGAAGACCATGATCGTCCGTTCATCATCCATAATGTGAATATCGCGCTGGAACTCGAACAGATCTTCTATGAACTGAACATCTCAGATACTGATCTGGTCTAACGGATCCCCATGAGTCTCATGATCACCGGCAGATGGTCAGAATACCCCGCCCCTGAATAGACCGCATAGCGGAAGGGATTCCCACTGTCGGTCACCAGCGCACCATCACTGCAGATCTCCACCCCGGAGAGATCAAGTCCCCTGTGGTCAAACAGGTGATGGTCTCCCAGGATATGATCGAACTGCTTCCACTCACCCCCATACCAGTAACTTCCCTGCCGGGGAAGGTCCGTCGAAGAGTCGCTCCAGAAGTCGTACAGCGGCCCCTCTGCAGCGCTCCTGTCCCCGGTGACCTCAAGCACCTGTGAACTCCTGCCGGGCTGTCGGACGATCAGCGCATGCTCACCTGCCGGCAGGCCTTCAGGAGCATCAGAGATGCTGGTGTTCAGATCCCCTGCGACGATGACCAGAGCCCGGGGATGCTCCCGGTGGACCTCCTGCACGAGCAGTTTGACCAGCTTCGATGAAGCAGTTCTTGCCCGCTCGGTCTCACAGACCCCACCGGTCCTGGATTTCCAGTGATTCACAAAACAGATGAGCTGCTCTTCCCCCGCTGCGATATGGACCTGCAGGATCGAGCGGCCGCTGGTCCCCTGTGCATACAGCGGCCGGTGTACGGTCACCGCGGTGATCGGATACCGGCTCAGCACGCCCTGCTGTATCGCAGAATAGGGATCAGCGGTAGCGCAGTAGTATGGGAAGCTGCCGGCTCCGAGATACCGCTGCAGGTCTTCCAGAATCTGCTCCCCCTCTATCTCCTGGAGCATGATGATGTCCGCACCTGAATCTCTCATGATGCTGCTCATCCGCTCGAGACGGGTATGATACGCTGCAGCATCCCAGCTCCCGTTGTGCGGATCGAACTCATGATACTCCGCTCCGTCGTGCTCCCCGTCAAAGAGATTCTGTACATTCCAGCTCATCAGGACCAGATGCTCCAGCTGATGCTCAGTGCAGCTGCACACGGTCACCCCTGCAGTGACACATACGGCCAGGAGAACCCCGGCTGCGGCGATACGGAATCTATGGTGTCTCATAGCACGCATAAACCACACAGACCTGGCGATGATTCAACGATCCTCATATCCGTGAGGATCGATCTGCGAATTCCTTGGCAGAAGTTGTCTATGAGTATATGATGGACAGTACAACGTGAATCGAATCAGGAGGCTATCATGGAACGTACCATCATCAGATCCGACCGGGCACCGGGGGCAGTCGGTCCCTATTCACAGGCAGTGGCTTCAGGGGGACTGATCTTCTGCTCTGGACAGATCCCCTTCGTACCAGGAACGAAGGAGTTCATCGCAGGTGGTGTGGAAGAACAGGCAACACAGTGCCTTGATAATCTTTCAGCAGTACTTGAGGAGGCAGGAGGATCTCTTGCCACAGCACTCAAAGTCACGATCTATCTGACTGACATGGCAGACTTCGGCGCAGTGAACGCGGTCTATGCGGCATACTTCACCGATGAACCGCCTGCACGGCTGTGTATCGAGGTCTCGGCACTGCCGCTGGGAGCCAGGATCGAGATCGATGCCATAGGGATCGCAGGATAGAGACATCAGGACTCCGCACTGCAGCCGGGATCCCGGCTGTGTGCTACTGAATCACTGATCTGAGCAGACCATAGGTGATGTAGAAGCAGAACAGTGCATCGTTATGATCAAGGGATCCATCAAGGGTCCCGCTCTCCATCACCGCACGCCTGAGAGCAAGGTCCCGGCCGCTCCAGAGCTCCGGCTCCAGAGCTAGCCTGCACCACTGAAAGATGGCATCCCAGTGCGAAGTGCTGAACCACGACTGGAGAGCCCCGTGGTCCTCATAGACCGGCTGCACGTCACGGGCATCTTCCAGGAACTCCTGAAAGCTCTCCGGCATATGCAGGTTGTACTCCTGGAACAACTCGGACAGCGATGGGGTATACCCGAGGATGTCAGCATAGAGCGAGTAGATCGTCTGCCTGTAACTCACGCTGCATCTCTTGATCACCGGCATGAAGAGTCCCTCTTGCAGCAGCCCTTCAAGATCCATGTTCTTCAATGCTATGATAAGATTCATCTGAATCATGATCGGATTGTTCTGACGTATGAGAGCACGTACCTCTTCGGTGATCGAAGTACACCCGATCCTGCCGAGTGACTTGGCGGCAACCGATCGCATCCTCGCATCATCCGTACCGTGAAAGAGTTCGAGCAGGGCACGCTCTGTCTTGATGGAGGGATACGCCCCGAGTGCGAACACAGCATCCTCCTGCTGATAGCAGTCAGCATCCGACGCTATCTCGATCAGCTGCTCGAGCAGAGCCGGTCGTGTATGGTGGAACAGCGACTGGAGCATGGGGCTCTTGTTCGTCGAGAGGGGCGTGTGCAGCAGCCTGGAGATCTCCTCTGTCGCAGCATCATTGGCATTGTCACTGATGGCAAGCAGGATCGTCCGCTGTTTGAGCGGATTGGCGATACGGTTCAGCCGTCCGATATCGACATAGGCCTTCAGCCCTTCATAGGTCAGCAGCATGGACGCTGCCTGTTTCGCACTCACCCCGCCCTTCTCCCGGCTCTGTATGCTCAAGACCAGAGCGAACGCAGAGACTGCGGCAGCTATCCCGAAGAGCAGCACATGATCATTGAAGAGAGCGGGAAGTCTGCTTCCTACGATACCCTTCTGCCGCAGATCGATGGAGAGTCCACCGAGCATACCGAAGACCATGGAACAGATGGCGATGACGAAGTTGTTCATGGAGTTGTAGACGATCCCCTCATCCTCGGGTATCAGGGAGAGGAACAGCCGGTTGATGAAGATATTGTTTGACCAGAGGAAGAAGTTGGTCACGAAGCCGAGGACCAGCACCATCAGCAACGGGATGCTCAAGGGTACGATCATCCAGATGAGCAGACAGATGATCAGTGCGATGTTCCCGAGGATCAGGAACGGTTTGCTGCCGATGCGGTCCCCGAAGGCCTTGGCATAGACACCTGCAAGCACGATCGACAGCCCTGCGATGGTGGAGTAGAAGACGACGGCACTGTTTGAGAAGCCGAGGTCCCTCCGCAGGAACACCACCGTCAGATTGATCAGCACGATCAGTGATACATTGACCCAGCCGAGCATCAGGGTGTTTCGCTCCTGTTTCTTAGCCATAGCATCGGCAAGGACCACGAAGAGGTTTCTGCCTCTGGTATAATCGATGGTCGCCCGGCAGGGGACCTTGCGCAGTTCGGAAACCGAGAGGGTGTTCGCGACAAAGCCGAGGAATTCCAGCACGATCAGTCCGAGGAGTCCTGAGAGCTCCTGCAGTGAGGTGACTGCCGTACTGAAGAGTTTTGCAGCTATGGACGAACTATGGAAGGATATGTTGACCTGAGAGATCACCTCGCCCCGGTTACGGCTCGTCGAGATCTGCCTGAGCAGCGGGTTGATGACCACTACCCCCACGAGTCTGAAGAGACAGAAGAGCGTATAGAGCAGCAGGATGACCCATACTGCCGTACTCCCGGAGAGAAAGAAGAGCACTCCATAGCCAAGCCCGGTCAGCCCCCGCAGGAACCAGAAGATGCTCTGCACAGAGAGCAGGTTCTTCCCTGCGAACAGCCTCGGGACTGCCGGCAGGAACACCCCGGTGATGAACACCGCAGATGAGAGATACCCGAGCTGGAGGTTCCCCGCATTGAAGCTGATCGCCAGAAGATAGACGATCGTATCGCCCAGGAAGTTGAAACCAGCCCCGTTGTAGAGCTGGAAGCGATAGTAGTGCGCTGCCCTGTCTGTTTCTCTTCCTGAGAGAGATATTTTGTCTTCATATGCCTCTCATTCTATGCGCTTATGGTTCTTCTGGCAACATCAAAACAGGAGTTCGTCTATCACCTGCGATACATCTGCTGCAGAAGGAACTGAAGCACTCTCCAGAGCCGGCGCGAAGGGGATCGGAACATCCTGTCCGCAGAGGCGCCTCACCGGCGCTTTCAGCGCAGCGAAGGAGACTGCATCCTCGCAGATGCGGGAAGCGATCTCTGCCCCGATGCCTCCGCTTCGTACCGCTTCGTGCACGATCAGCACCCTGCCGGTCTTCCGTACGCTCCTATGGACGCTCAGCATGTCCAGAGGCGCAAGGTCCTCATATCAAGCACTTCGACCAGCCCCTGCAGCAGAGGGTTCGCAGAGACCGCAGTAAGCACCAATGCAGTCATCCTGCCGTAGGTCACGATCGTCAGATCACAGCCCTCTGTCCGCACAGCAGCCGTGCCCAGCGCGATCGCATAGGCTCCCGGGGAACAGCGCCAGTCGTATCATACAGCAGTTTCTGCTCGAAGAAGAGTACCGGATCAGGATCTCTGATCGCAGCGATCAGCAGTCCCTTGGCATCATGGGGGCTAGAGGGTACCACGACCTTGAGGCCGGGAACATGACAGAACCATGCTTCAAGACTCTGGGAATGCTGTGCCCCCGCTCCGGTACCTGAACCTGAGGGTGTCCGTATCACCAGCGGGACCGAAGCACTGCCGCCGAACATGAATCGATACTTCGCCGCCTGATTGACGATCTGATCCATCGCCACAGCCAGGAAGTCACTGAACATGAACTCCACGACCGGTCGTCTGCCCATGAGGGCAGCCCCGATGGCGACTCCGGTGAATCCCTGTTCCGATATGGGCGTCTCGATGACCCGCTCGGGACCGAACAGCTCATGGAGTCCCTCAAGCACATGGAAGGAGCTCCATAAGCCCCGATATCCTCACCGATGAGAAACACCGTCTCATCTCTGAGCATCTCCTGCTCGAGGGCCTCCCTGACTGCCTCACGGTAGCTGCACTCCCGCAGCATCACGTCATCGCTCATGATCTGACTCCTTCAGCGGCAGATGCATAGACCAGTTCATCTGATAGGACATAGGCAGCATCCTCTGCAGATAGTGCCTCGTGCAGAGCATCAGAGGTCATCCGTTCCGCCTGATGTCGGATCTCAGCGAGCTCCTCACCGCTGCAGCCGTAGTCCGTGACCAAAGATGCGGCCATGCGGTCAAGCGGGCACAGCTCTTTCCATCTGGCTATCTCCTGCTCACTTCGATAGGTGTTCTTATCGCTCTTGGAATGACCTGCTATCCGGTAGGTGGAGAGGATCAGGAACTGCGGCACCCCCGAAAGAGCCGCCTCTCGTGCCGCTGTGACTGCATGATAGACTGCGATCGCATCATTGCCGTCTACCGATACCGGGGTGATGCCGTAGGAGAGGACCCGAGGGTGATCTCATCATGGACCATGACCTCTGAAGGTCTTTTAGAGAATCCATACTGGTTGTTCTCACAGATGAAGAGGATCGGCAGCTTCCAGATGGCGGCAAGGTTCAAGCTCTCATGGAAGGCTCCCTCGTTCACCGCCCCGTCTCCCAGGAAGACTGCGGCGATCCGCTGCTCCCGGGCCTGTCTGATCGCAAGGGCGGCCCCTGCCGCTATGGGCAGCGCCCCTGCCACGATGCCGTTCATGCCCATGACTCCCTGCTGCCGGTCATACAGATGCATGCTGCCGCCGATTCCCGAGGCGCAGCCGCTGCGCTTGCCGAGCATCTCGGCAAAGAAGGAGACCATCGAAAGGCCTTTGCCAAGGGCCTGCCCATGGCCCCGATGTGTCCCGAAGAGCACATCCTCTGCCTGCAGGGCCATCCCGGGGACCACACTTGATGCCTCCTGACCTATGCACAGGTGCGTCGTCCCATGCATGGTCCCTTCGGCGAACAGCCGCTCGATCTGGAGTTCCGCACTCCTGACCGCATGCATCCGCTGATAGATCTCCACCGCCTGAGCCCTGCTCAGTCCCTTCTCGTGCCCTGTTTCTGTTCTCTGTTCTTCTTCCATCAGCTGGATGATGATCTCAGCTGCAGCGGCATCGGTGATGAGTACATCTACATACCCCCGCGCAGGGCGGCATGGACAGCCTCCCCCTTCTCTCTGCCGTAGGCGACTGCGATGACCAGCGGGATCTTCCGAAACAGATGGGGATGCAGTCCGATGATTCGCTTGTTCGCCGGAATATCGATCAGGTCACCGAAGCGGTCGATGAACCAGCCGCTGATCATAGCCGTTCCCCCCGCCTCTCTGATACTCATGGACTCTTCCCCGGTAAGATAGCCTGCCCGGGTCAGCACATTGACTCCAGAACTGTTCGTACCGATACCGATACAGGCGACATCCACCTGCTGTGCCGCTCTGATCGTCCGGGCGATCTTCTCTTCCGAGGTGAGCCGTTCACACAGAGAGACATCCTGTACCATCATGGGGGCCTGCATCACATGCACAGAGGCTTTGAGCCTCTGCCCGAGCGTGCGGACAAGGGTGAACCCCTCGATATCGAGGGAGGCGGCATCGATGACCCCGTGCAGCTGCACGACGCTGATCCCGCTGTAGGAGGCATCGGGAGATACCTGATCGATCATATGATAGAGGGAGGTCCCCCACTCGATCCCGATGCTCATGTCCGGCTTGAGCACTGATTCCAAGTACCGGGCAGCACGGGAGCCCACCCGCTGAGCCAGATCCTGTGTATCACCGGGGGTCTCTGCATTCGGCTCTATGAGCACATCCCTCATGCCGAACCGATCAATGATCGCTGATGCATGCCGGTGGTGCCGTTCCCGGGGCTTCTGCAGAGAGATGGTGACCAGATGCTCATTCCTGGCTCTCTTGAGGAGTTTTGAGACCAGAGAGCGCGAGATGTCGAACCGCTGCGCGATCTGTGCCTGTGAGCGCTCCTCCATATAGTAGAGCCGTGCAATCTCAAGGAGCATCTCTCGCTCCTGATGGTTCTTATCGGTAAGGTGCTGTTTCATCATCACGTCCATATCACATTTGTGATATTCTTACCACGTCAGAACATATGTTACAAGTATCGAGAGGTCAAAAAAAGAGCCGGATGATGAATCCGGCTTCTATAGGGTCGCTCACTGCCTGTTCACAGACGGTGACTGCTGCAAGGTCATCCAAGCAGTTCCTCACGCGTAGTGATCACCTTGGAGAGCAGACCATAGGGTACAGCCTCCCGTGCATCAAGCCAGCAATCTCTGTCAGTATCGATCTCTACCCGTGCAAGGTCCATTCCCGTCTCATCGCTGATGAGCTGGTTGATCTTCCTGCGCAGTTTCTCGATCTGTCTGGCATGGATCTCGATCTCGGTGGCTACCCCACGGATGGTACTCAGGGCTGATGGATCAGATAGCTCGAATTGGGCAGACCTACCCGGTCTTCCTTGGGTGAAGCGAGCAGGATCAGAGCACCTGCAGAGGCGACGAGCCCCATACCGATCATGATCACCCGCGGCTTGACGAACCGCACCATATCGAAGATCGCATAGCCGGCATCAGCATCCCCTCCGGGGCTGTCGATGAAGACTTTGATCGGTTCATCACTCTCTGCTTCCAGCAGCAGCAGCTGTCTGATCACCCGCTCTGCAAGGGCTTTGTCGATCTCCCCTGAGATCAGGATGGATCTGGTCTCAAGCATCTTCTCTGTGACCTGATTGTCTTGAGGTGTATTCTTATCGTTCTTTTCTGCCATGTTCTTCTCCACGTAGTTCTTAGTGGGAAGTATACTCAATATACCCGGAAAAGAAAAGATAGTCTGTACAGATCAGATGAAAAGCCCTTTCTCTTTTCCAGGTTACTGTATACAATGCGGCTATGAAATGTGCGACTGTATCGATCATAGGCAGGCCTTCTGCCGGTAAATCCACACTGCTTAACGCTTTGTGCAAGGCAAAAGTCTCCATCACCGCCCCGTCACCTCAGACGACCAGGAATTCCATCAGGGGCATCCTCACCGAAGAGGCCGGTCAGCTGATCTTCATCGACACCCCCGGTTACCATCTTTCAGAGAAAGTACTCAATCAGCGACTGATCTCCATAGCGGAGTCATCCCTGGCTGAATCCGATATCATCCTCTATGTGGTCGATGCCCTCAGGCCTCCCGGAAGCGAAGAGGATGCTATCCTGACGCTGCTGCGTTCGGTGAACAGGCCCTGTGTGGTCGCAGCGAACAAGATGGACCTGCCCGGAGCTTCCTACGAAGGTGTCAGGACCTTCCTGCAGCACGATCCGAACATCCGCCATATCCTCGGCGTCTCAGCCATGGACGAGTCAGGACTCGAGGAACTCAAAGAGGCCCTCTACTCCCTTGCCCCCGAAGGTGAGATGCTCTACCCCGAGGAGTTCTATACCGATCAGCCGCCCGAGTTCCGGGTCTCTGAGATCATCAGAGAGAAGGTGGTCAACCGTGTCACACAGGAACTGCCTCACTCAGTCTACATCGATATCGCAGATATGGAACTTGACGATGACCAGCAGAAGATGTGGATACGGGCGTTCATCATCGTCGAACGTGAGACGCAGGTGGGTATCATCGTAGGGAAGAAGGGCTCAGGTATTCAGGAGATCAGAAAGACCGCACAGAAAGAGATCGCAAAACTCTTCCCCTACAAGATCCATCTTGACCTGCGGGTCAAGACGCAGAGTAAGTGGAGAAACAACACGAAGCTCCTCAAACGGCTCATCTACTGAGCCGCACTCCTGCACACTCCCCTCTTCTGTTCATGCACGCGACATACCGGCGGCAAGTGCAGAGACATCGGCATCAGAGTCTCATTTATACTCCCATCTTCCTCATGACCGCGAAGGCTGTCACCAGCAGCAGCAGACTGATGAATGCGGCAATACCCCGTTCCCATCTCCTGAGCTGTCTGATGATCCGTACATCCTCAGGACACTGCCGGTCATTGAGCTGTTTCCGGAGCTGTGAGAGTTCAAGGTACCGGTAGTAGCGTTCGGGGGAGTTCCCGAACGCTGCAAGCCCCCAGATGAACAGCAGGATCCCGATGACCATCATCGGAGCATGTTCACAGGAGAGATCAGCATCTCTGATCAGCAGCTGATGCCAAAGCGCCTCAGTGACACAGGTGACGAGGATGACCGCTGCCACGATCCTGCCGATATAAGCCGCACTGTTATGTTCCATACCACATGTATACACAGCATAAGGATAAAATCCTTATCTCATTATGTGTTCTTACACATATATTACACACTGTATCGTTTTACTGCCAAACAGAGGTTTATTCCTATTGACCAATTCCTGGTACAGTACTATATTGTTCTTATTAAGACTTTGGAGGACTTTAGTGGACATGAACGACATACTGACCCTGCAGGAGATTGCCGATTATCTGAAGATCGCACCCAAGACGGTCTCCAGGATGATTCAGCGGGGAGAGATCCCCTGCATGAAGATCGCCGGACAGTGGCGATTCAGGAAGACGGTGATCGATGCATGGCTCACGAGCAAGATGACCTTCTCCGAAGAGCACCAGTTCGCCTCTCTCATGAGCGTCGACAGCAATGCCATCCAGCTCTCTCGCCTGATCACTCCCGAGACCACCCTCATGCACATGAAGTCACGGACCATCGAGAATACCCTCATCGAACTGACCAGTCCGCTGATCACTCACGGATATCTCGACAGTACGGCATCACTGGTATCCCGGCTGCTGGCCAGAGAGCATATGGTGACCACGGCCATCGGGTTCGGTACAGCCTTCCCCCATATACGCAATGTGAGGGAGAATAGCCAGAACCTGCCCCCGATCATCATGGGTATCAGCCATGACGGTGTGGATTTCGGCTGTCTGGACGGCTCGAAGACCCATGTGTTCTTCCTGCTGCTCGCCTGCAGCGAGACTGCACACTTGAGACTGCTCTCACGACTTGCCCGTTTCTCACAGAAAGAAGAGACTCTGCATGCGATCCTGCAGGCACAGACCCGACAGGAAATACATAAGATCCTAATGGAGGAAGACTATGAATCTTTGGCACAGCCTGCACAGTGAGTGCATCGCTACACACGTCCCCTGCAGCAGCAAGAACGAACTGCTGCAGACCATCGCCCGGAGTGCCGCACAGGCCCCTGAGCTCGCATCCATCGGAGAAGCCGCACTCTTGAAGGCTCTCACAGCACGGGAGGAACTCGGATCCACCGGGCTCACCGACTCGATCGCTATCCCTCACTGCAGCTTCGAGGGCATGCAGGATTTCGTCGTGGGAGTCGTGACGACACAGGAACCGATCGAATTCCATGCGATCGATGAGAAGCCCTCACAGATCTTCATCTTCCTCATCGGACCGACGGGTAACCGGAACAAGCACATACGGCTGCTCTCCTCGATCTCCAAAGCGGTAAAAGAACCATCACTGAGAAAGCAGCTCAAAGAGGCATCCTCTGCCGAACAGATCAAGACCCTGTTCGAATCCCGTATCGAATACTCCGACCCGGGTTTCACCGGGCAGGGGAAATCCCTGGTGACCGTCTACATCCAGCATGAAGAGTACTTCAATGATATCCTCGAAGCACTGAGTTCAGATGCCGACGGTTCGGTCTCGGTCATCGAGACGGAGAATGCGAACCAGTACCTCTACCACATGCCGCTGTTCGCAGGTTTCTGGAGCGATCACCGTCAGTCCTTCAGCAGGATCATCGTATCGGTAGTCAACAGAGAATCCGTCAACAGTGTACTCAGAAGGGTTCACACCATTGCTCCGGATATGGAACAGAACAGGGGTGTGATGATCACTGTACAAGACCTGGCGTTCTCGCTGGGCTCAATAGACTTTTAGAGGCGCATCATGGAACGACTGCAATCAATCCCCTATCTGCTGATCGCAGGGATCATGATGATGATCGCCTTCTATGTCGGCAAGGTCATGAAGAGCATCAGACTGCCTCTAATCGGGTACATGGTCACGGGTGTCGTACTCGGACCTTCTATCGTCAATCTGCTCACTGGACCGGTCCAGGAGAATTTTTCCTTCATCACCGATATCTCGCTGAGTTTCGTCGCGATCAGTATCGGGCTGGAACTGAGTTTCTCCTCGCTCAAGCGGCAGGGAAAGGGCATCATCACTGTCATCTTCGCAGAGTCCCTGCTGGCCTTCGCCTGGTGACATCAGCGATCTATCTGCTGACACGGGATCTGCCCCTGTCTCTGGTGTTCGGCGCCATCGCTCCGGCCAGTGCACCGGCCGGTACGGTTGCCGTCATCCAAGAGTACAAAGCCAGGGGAAAGCTGACCGAGGCGCTCTATGCCGTGGTGGGGTTCGATGATGGACTCGGGATCATCATCTTCGGTTTCGCATCGGCGATCGCCCAGAGCATGCTCAAAGCCGAAGCCGGCAGTACCATGAATATGATCGAAGTACTGCTCGTACCGCTCAAGGAAGTGGCCCTGTCAGTCCTGATCGGGTTTGCGATCGGATGGCTCTTCAGCATGCTGGTACGCAGGCTGAAGCAGAAGGTCGACACCCTGATCCTCCTGGTCACCATGATCCTCTTCTCAGCAGGTCTCTGCCAGCTCTTCGGACTCTCTGAGATCCTGACGAACATGGTGTTCGGTATCGTCGTGGTCAATACCCAGAGTTCAAAGATCATCCATGCGATCAAGTCACAACTCGAGAGCTTCATGCCGCTGATCTTCGTCGTCTTCTTCGTCCTCGCGGGTGCGAACCTGCACCTGAACGCACTGCCCTCGCTCGGTCTGATCGGACTGATCTATATCCTCAGCAGATCAGCAGGGCTGATGAGCGGTGCCTATGTCGGCTCCCGCCTGGGAAGCTCGATGATACGATCAGGAAGTATCTGGGGATGGGTATCCTCTCGCAGGCAGGGGTGGCGATCGGGCTCTCTCTGGTGGTCAAGCAGGAGTTCATGGGACTGAGCAGCCACGGGACATACATCGGTAATACGGTGATCACCACGGTGACGGCAACCTGTATCTTCTTTGAGATCATCGGTCCGATCCTCACGAAGATCGGTCTGACCAAATCGGGGAACATCAAGGCCTCGGAGATCGAGAAGCACCGGGAACAGAAGCCCCATGCATCAAACGGCTGAAGCTGTATCTGATACGATGCTCTATCGTATCAAGCTGCCCGTAAGCAGTGAAGGCCGCCTGACAGGCGGCCTTCACAATATCATATACACACATATACACACAGCGCATGCCATGAGTATCTGATCACAGGGGGATCTACAGTACAGCCTGCAGGATGGGCAGGATCTTATCCTTACCGCAGAGCATGATGAACCCTGCAAGACGAGGTCCCTTCTCTTTTCCCACCAGGATCTGATAGGCGGTAGTGAAGAGATCTGCCGGCTCGATGCCGTGATCATGGGCGACCGCGTAGACGGCCTCGGCCATGCTCTTCTCCGTATGCTCATCGATCTTCTCGATCTCCCTGGCAAGCGCAGCGAATGCCGCCTTCTGGGAATCATCGAGGACGATCGTGACATCTTCTGGTCGATTGAGCGAGAAGCGGAAGTCCTCAGGGCGAACGCGGTGATCCAGTTCCAGGCACACTCACATCGGTTCCTGAGTTTCGGGATCTGCGACTCACTGACATCGGGCAGGGAGCTGATCACTGCGTCGATATCACCGCTGTTGCTCTGCAGCATGTTGCACAGATGCCTCAATGCCACCTGATAGGGCATCTCATCAGCTGCCCCATGCACCTGGGACAGCTCATAGATCCTTCGTTCCTTCTCGCGTTTCTTCTCACTGATCTCCTGCATACCGTAGTAGACCCGTTCACACTTGTCATAATCCTCATAGATCTTGAGCACATCGAGATCGAAGGAGATGGCGAACTCGGTGTTCGGTCGGGTACTCACAAAGAGATAGCGGATGATCTCAGGAGGATAGATCTCCAGGACGTCCTTGAGGCTGATGACTTCTCCCGATGAGGATGATATCTTACCGCCTCTTCCCTTGATCCTGATGAAATCATACTGGAAGGTCACCGGAGGTTCTCCTCCGAAGACCCGTACCACATGTTTCGAGGTATCGAACGAACCGCCTTCGGAGTGGTGGTCCTTACCAGCAGGTTCGAAGTCGACGCCTTCAAGGGCCCATCGCATCGGCCAGTCCACCCTCCAGGGCAGCTTGACAGCTGAGGTGTCTCTCAGATCAAGGGTCTCTACATTCCCGGTCTCTTCACAGCGGTAGGTCACTCCCCACGCTCCATCCCAGTCAAGGACGGTGGTCGTGTCCTTATCGGTAAAGGTGCTGAACACCGATACCGGCCACCAGCCCTCCGGCAGCGGATGGGTGCGGTGCTCATTGAGCATCGCTCTGATCTCCTGCCGATGTTCCAGAGCCGTTCTGATCCCCTGTGCATAGGCAGAAGATCGGTAGCGTTCAGCCTGGTAGATATATTCCGGTTCCACCCTACGACCGGCAGCAGGTCTTCGAGGACCTTCTCGTTCGCGCGGGCGTAGTTCTCATATGTCCCGGTGGTATCGGGGACGATGGTGATGGGTTTCTCAGATAGGTCTCCAGCAGCTGCTGGTCGGGCATGTTCTTCGGCACCTTCCTGAAGACATCATATTCATCCCAGGAGAAGATGAACCGCACCTGTCTGCCCTTCTCGCGCAGTGCACGTGCCACCAGCTCTACGGAGATGATCTCTCTGAAGTTCCCTATATGTACGGTTCCCGAAGGGGTCACCCCTGAAGCACAGGTGTACAGCTCCTTCTCGCCTTTCTCTCTGATGATCTTATCGGCGTTGATATCCGCCCAATGTACTGATTTCGGTCTCTTGTTTTCACTCATAGTGCCAGATTATACTCAGCTGTAATGATTTACGCAACAAGCCCCAACAGAAAGTCCATGATAAAAACCAGTGGATTTTATCTGCCGTTGGCTATAGTATTGACAGGTATGAGATACCTACTGAAAGCTTGATGATCATACTGGTGTTCGCCGTATGCCCGCTCTACTCCTTCGAGGTCTCAGAGACCTTCACCGGGATCGCCTCGTGGTATGCCGGGGAGTTCCAGGGACGACTGACTGCCAATGGGGAGATCTTCGATACCGACAGGGTATCAGCTGCCCATAAGGAGCTTCCCTTCGGGACGGTCGTCCGGGTGACGCATGGAGAGAACGGCAGATCCGTCGATGTCCGTATCAATGACAGAGGCCCCTATGTCGACGGGCGCATCATCGATCTCTCCCGCGCTGCAGCCGATGCGATCGGTATGGTCGATGAGGGGATCGCAGAGGTTCACCTGCAGCTGCTGTATGTGCCTGATACCCCGGAGTCGGCGTACCGGAGGGCAGAAGATGCTGATCATGTGCGTATGCAGGTCGGGGCCTTCTCCGATGTGAAGAGGGTACTCGAACTCTACCTGCAGCTAGCAGCAGCAGGCTTCAGCCCTATGCGGAGGTGACCGGATCAGGCTTGCTGCGTCTGTCGGTACGCTGGATAGAACAGGAGGCTTCTGAGCGGGAAGCTTCGAGACTCAGGGTACTCGGCTTCTCTGATCTGCTCATCAGAGCAGATGAACTCAACTAGGGAGCGGGATCAGCATGATCCCGCTCTTCCGTAGTCCTCTAGTAGTGCATGGTCATGAAGATGTCGTAGCTGAAATCGCTGCCGGTGAGCGTATCGCCGACGAACGCATAGTTGCCCCGAATCCCAAAGTTGAGGAAATCGAAGATGGAGAATGCCACTTCAGCACCGGCTGATGCCAGGAGCCTGAGTCCTCCTGCGCGGCAGGACCGGGATAATCACCACCGTAGTACCCGAGGTCGACATAGACTGCTGCCCGGGGAAAGAGCCCGGGGACCAGTACTTCAGGTCCTGTCACCCGTACGTCGAAGTTGTTGACGGCAGTGATGGAGGTCGCATAGCTGTAACTCTCGAACCCTCTCATCTTGTACCCGAGTGAGGACTTCTTCTGTGCATAGACCGGAACCGCATCTCCCTCTACATAATCGACCCGAACCCGGTCTGCGAGAAAGACCGATACCACATTCAGATACTCGTCACTGAGCAGCTCATAGACCGGCAGGTATCCGGTGAACACCCCATTGACGCTGAAATAATCGACAGTGCTCTCAAACAGTGAACCGTTGAGCAGCCACTCGGGAGCGTAGGCTGCGGAGACTTCCAGATCCACTCCCCGCTTGGAGACCATGTTACTCACAGAAGTCTCCAGCTTGGCACCCATGGTCAGGGTATTCGAGATCAGCTGCTCGGACTCCTGATACACGGTGGAACCGGAATCAAAGAAATAGGAGTCCGTACCGTCTTTGTTCTCAAGATAGGACTCAAATCGTCCCAGATACCCCAGCTGCAGGCTGATCAGATCATCATAGGTCGCATCACTCCAGAAGAGCCCCTGTTCCAGCAGCACCTTCCACTCTGCAGTGATCACATTGAAGGTCCTCATGTCCGCATCTGCATCAGCAGCTGCGCTGTCAGTATAGTTGAGGACGTCACCAGCAGCATCTCTCCACGCTGACGCTGAGTCCACCCTCCTCCTGTGATGAACTTCAAATCAGTACTCTGTCCGTCAAGCAGTTCAAGGCCCATATAGTCAACTCCGGCAGTCAGGAACGTGGGAAAGAACCCAAAGAGAAAATCACCGTTCACATCGAAGTCATCTAGGACAAACCTATCTCTCCTGCTGCCAGCGGTGCTGTGAGCAAAGCTGCGATGAGCAGAGCCAGCACTATTCGTTTATGCATATCATTCCTCCTCCAAGGATCGAAAGGTCTCTCATGAGACCTCTGATTACCTTTCAGTATAGCAGTCATCACCATATATGCAAATAGAATGATTGTTACACTGTGTAAATATTCAAGAATGTCATCGGTTTCTCCTGATCGATCCGAAGCATCGATCATTTTACCGGGTATCTTCGGTAGGAACTTGACACACTCACGTTTTTTTGCATAATGGGAATCTCACGGGCCTATAGCTCAGTTGGTTAGAGCAACGGACTCATAATCCGTGGGTCCTAGGTTCAAGTCCTAGTGGGCCCATCCAAATCAAAACGTAACTGTTTATTATTTAAATAGTTACGTTTTTTATTTCTTATAACAGTGCCCAAAACGGTGCCCACCCCCCCCCCTTGCAACCCAATAAAAAGGGCTCAGAATAAAGGAGGTGCGGACATTATCTCGGACTCTCGAGCCCCCTGCTCACGCACTTGCTCGACAGACAGGGATCCACCGCCCTCGATCACCTGAGCAGCCTCACAGTGATCAGTAGGAACGCTCTGAACTTCTTTGACAGCTATCTGAAGGAACAGGGACCATTCACTGCCGAGGCATACTCCCGGTGAAGGCCGCGGCAGGTCCGTACCGCTCTGCACAGACGGGAGACCTGAAACAGTATCGAAGCAGCCGGCTCACCCTTCACTTTCCTCAGCCACGATGCTACGATATCAGCCATGAACAGTAGAGCAGCTACAGTGACCGAATATCTGGAAAGCCTCCCCGAGGAACGCGCTCGGGTGGTACGGCAGGTGAGAGACGTCCTGCGTGCTTCACTGCCCGAAGGGTTCGTGGAGACGATGGACTGGGGGATGATCTGCTATGAGGTACCGCTCTCAGTCTTCGGTGACACCTATAACCGCAAGCCGCTGCTGTATGCAGCCCTTGCTGCACAGCGGCGGTACTACTCCCTGTATCTGATGAGCATCTATCAGAATCAGATGGCGCTTGAGCGCTTGAGAGCAGCCTATGCCGAATCCGGGAAGCGGCTGAACATGGGAGCATCCTGCATCCGCTTCACCAGGGTCTCAGATCTGGAGCTCGATAGCATCAGGGAGATCGTCAGCGGGACTTCCCTGCAGGAGTTCATCGCCTCCTCCCGCAGAGCCCACCGCTCGAAGTGACTCTTCTGCAGAGCCTTCAGCAGCCCTTGTGCGCAGAGCAGCACCTCATACCCGGAAGAGCAGACACGTGTTTCTATCAATAGTAATATTTTCTGATTTTTTTCCGCTGGACCATTGCATAAGCAGCTCAGGTAGTGTACATTCACTATAGACAGTGTTTCTATTAATAGAAACATTCGTACACCAAAGGAGAATGTGATGAGACTATTCAGATATATCTTACTGCTGCTTGCAGCTGCCGCCGTGGCAGGTGTCGCTGTTACCGGATGTGCCAGAGGACAGGAGGATACCGGGATCTCCATCGGGATCTCCAAGATCGTGACGCATCCTGCCCTGGATGCCATCGAGCAGGGCATCCAGGACGGTCTTACCGAACTCGGAGTGGAGAACGTCACCTATGACCTGCAGAACGCCAATGGAGAGATCACCGCAGCCGCATCGATCGCCCAGAAGTTCAAGACCGACCGGGTCGATATAGCGGTCGGGATCGCGACCCCCACAGCCCAGTCTCTGGCGAACGCCTCAAGGAGATCCCGGTGGTATTCTCCGCAGTGACCGAACCCATCGAGGCGGGTCTTGTGGAACAGTACACCTCAGGCTACGGGAATGTGACCGGCATATCAGATCTGACCCCCGTGGGGGCACAGATCAGGCTCCTGCAGGAGACAGCCGGTATCAGAAGACTGGGAATGGTCTACACCAGCGGAGAGGCGAATGCCGTACTGCTTGCTCAGATGGCCGAAGAGGTCTGCGACGAGCTCGGTATCGAGTTCATCGCCTCTGCTGTCACCAACAGCTCTGAAGTGAAACAGGCAGCACAGGCGATCGCCGGTAAAGTCGACGGGTTCTATGTCTCCAATGACAACACGGTCGTATCAGCCCTCCCCTCTCTGGTCGATGTGGCTATGACGGCAGGGATCCCGATCATGAGTGCCGATACCACCTCGGCGGTGGGTACCGATGTCATGATGGCCTGGGGTTTTGACTATTACAAGCTGGGTAAGGCGACAGCCGCATGATCAAGCAGATCCTTGACGGAACTGATCCTGCTGCCATCCCGGTCGGCTTCATGACCGACCCGAGCGATATCACCCTGAGGATCAACCTCGATACGGCACGATCGATCGGTATGAGCATACCTCAGTCGGTGATCGATCAGGCAGCTGTCATCGTAGAGAACGGAGTGGAACGCGCTCAGTGATCATGCCTTCTTCATAGCGGTTCTCTTCATCCTGCTGAGGATGTCCGATCGCTGCAGAAGAGCCCCGATACCCCACGGTATCGGGGCTCTTCCTGTCTGCAGCCCCATCCTCCAGACTCAGCAGCTCACTCCTTCACCGAAGCCCGTTGCATGCGGTCATTGACCGCGATGCCTACCCCGGTCTGGGGCAGTCTCTGAGCGACGATGAGCCGAAGACCGAAGGTATCGATCGTCCTCATGGTATCGTAGAGACGGGCTGCCGCTCCTCTGGGGTCTCCATCTGGACTCAGGACGAAGGTCATCCCCTCATAGGGAACAGAAGACGGCTCGAAGAGCATGACAGCGATGTGCTGCTCATGAGCATAGAGCGAGGGATCATCGACCATGATCATAGGGGTCTTCGGTGCGTAGTGGGAGGGAAAGAGTCCTGGACTGTCGAAGTGCACCGGTACCCCGGGGGCTTTCACGAGGATGGGACCGATTACTGCTTCGATCTGTTCGATCGTCACACCGCCGGGACGCAGCAGCACCGGGGTCCTGCCGACCAGAGAGAGGACCGTGGACTCCACCCCGACTCTGCAGGCCCTCCATCGATGATCGCATCGAACCGTCCGGCAAGCTGATCTTCAACATGCTGTGCGGTGGTCGGGCTGGTCCTGCCGAAGGAGTTCGCACTGGGAGCTGCGATCGGGGTCCCTGCCCTGCTGATCAGTTCCAGGGCAAGCCAATGGGCGGGCATACGGATCGCTACGGTAGGATTGCCAGCTGTCACGACATCGGGCACGCGATCGGATCGGGGAAAGACCAGGGTCAGCGGTCCCGGCCAGAAGGCTCCATGAGCGCCTCGGCCTGTTCAGATACCTCACTCACCATGGGATAGACCATCTCCCTGCTTGAGACGTGGGAGATCAGGGGATCCTGAAACGGCCGGTTCTTTGCCGCGAAGATCTTCCTGACCGCGTCGGCATTCATCGCATCCGCACCGAGTCCGTATACCGTCTCGGTGGGGAAGACCGTGAGTCCCCCGTTCCTGATCGCCTTCACACCCTCTGCGATAGCTCGCTCAAGAGAGGCAGCCCCTTCAGGATGCCCTGCGATCCACCGCAGAGCGGACATGAGCGTATGAAAGATCGCCTGCTGCATCGATACCGATTCCAGCTGCCGGGATCCCTGACCGGTAAGCACATACAGGCCGGTCGATCCCAGATGCTCAGCGCAGCTCATCAGCCAGGGGGAAGAGCCGACCACATAGGATCGAGAGAGTTCCAGATGAAGATCCTGCTGCAGTTCCTGCAGGACGGCCTCTGCCGCCTCCGAGCCTGCAGGGCAGCTGCGCAGCGGTATCATCGTACGCTCACAGGCCACACTGAGGTGCCTTAAGGCCGTCGATTCCGGGTCTCCGTGATCATCTTCGCACTGCAGGACGACCAGACGGAATCCAGGAAGCATCGCCTGTGTCTCTGAGAGCACCTGCAGATATCGTTCGGGTCCCTCACTCTTCGGTCCTGTCAGGGACTGCAGCACCGAAGACGTGATGCAGACCGCAGCTGAGCTGCCCTCACCCCCAGTCATGCTCTTGAGCAGCTGGGAGACCGTCACAGGAGGACTGCCGGGATCAGGGAGCTGCTGATCGAGGTGAAGCAGATACATGTTCCGTCTACCGTCTTTTCTTCGCTCGATGAATGCACTCTTCTCCAGATCTCTCAGGATCTTGTGTACCGCTCGTTCGGTGATCGCTACCTCTTCTGCGATCATGCGGACCCGCATCGTCGGATCCTGAGCAAGAACCAGGAGTACCCGTGCGTGATTGGTCAGGAGATTGAAATGAATATCTGTTGCTGCCATGCTGCCTCTCTTCGTATATAGCGCTATGCACGGAGAAATCTAGCAGAGGCAGGCTTCTCTGTCAATATATGCGCATAGTATTGCATGAATATTCATTCACCTTTCAAAGAGGCGCCATTGCAGGCTGATCGTCTTGAAACAGAGAGATCCTCAGGATATGATCAGAGGCATCCTGCAATCCGGAGTCCCCGCGTATGAGCATACACACCATATTCTTCATTGCCCTCTCATTATCGATGGATGCCTTTGCCGTCTCGGTATCAAGCGGGGCCGCCGCACCGAAGCTGAGATTCGATCATGCTCTTCGTGCCGCCGGACTCTTCGGGATCTTTCAGGCTCTCATGCCGCTGCTCGGATGGGCACTGGGCAGAGTGCCGCTCATCTGGTCACCAGCATCGACCACTGGATCGCCTTCATCCTGCTTGCCGGGATCGGCGGGAAGATGCTCTATGAGGGCATCAACCCCGACCGGGAGGAATCCTCCTCCACGAAGGACCCGTTCGACATCAAGCTGCTGCTCATGCTGGCAGTCGCGACCAGCATCGATGCGGCAGCGGTCGGGATCAGCTTCTCCTGTCTCTGTATCGATATCACCCTGCCTCTGGTGATCATCGGCCTCACCACCTTCTTCATCTCCCTTGCCGGGGTCTATCTGGGAAGGCAGGGGAACCGGATGATCGGGACCAAGGCAGAGATCCTCGGAGGGGTCGCTCTGATCTCCATCGGAGGGAAGATCCTCATAGAACATCTCTATTGAAGCAGCCGGGTCGTCTATGAGAACTTGTACTGCTACTCGATCGTCAGGGTCAGCGTATGATCTCCGGTGGAGTCTTCAGAAAAATCGGTACGTCCTGTCACCGTATAGGTATGGCCACTCTGCAGGCCGGTGAGAATGAAATTCTGTGCAACGTGCCAGCGTGACCAGCCCATGTTGATCTCATACTCTTCTCCTCCGGTCACCGCGATCCCCTCCCCCTCATCTGACTGATCTTTGAAGCTGATGTGAAAGGTGGTAGTCGCAGCAGCCGTCTCTGCTGCACTCTGAGTCCAATACCCCATGGATCCCGCTCTTCCCCGGGTCATCACGATCGAGAGGGCTTCCCGTACTGAGAGGGTCTTCTCTGCTGTGGTCTCTTCCCCTTCGAACTGGGACCAGAAGTAGAAGGTATCATCCCTCCCTCCTAACAGATCACATCCGCTGAACATACAGCTGATAAGGAATATCACCCCTGCCAGCATCCATAGTCGCACTCCTGTTCTGCTCATCCTATCTCCTTTCGGCCGGCAGATCCTCATTCTTTTTACTGCTAACCTGATCAATCATATACCATTATCATCATATGCTCAATGAAGACACAGCAATCACCGTGATGCATAGTACCCCAGCGCTCTATTGCATCGCATCGGTTTTCGGCATAGAGTGTCTCCATAGCATAAGGAATCAACTATGAACAGAAAGACTTCCGGAGGGGTCATCCTCCTCTCATTCATCGCTTTCATCAGTCTCGGTCTTCCCGATGGGCTGCTGGGTGTTGCCTGGCCATCGATCAGGCGCGATTTCTCCATCCCCCTTGATGCCATCGGCACCCTGCTTGCAGCGTCCACTGCCGGCTATATCCTCTCGAGCTTCTTCAGCGGAGTACTCGTCAGAGTCATGGGGATCGGCAGGCTGCTCAGTGCCAGCTGTGCGATCACCGCTGCAGCCTCATCGGGTATACGGTCACACCGCTATGGGCTCTGATCCCCATCCTGGGATTCTGTGCCGGCGTGGGAGCCGGTGCGATCGATGCCGGACTGAACACCTATGTGGCAAACAACTTCGGAGAGGGCTTGATGCAGTGGCTGCATGCCAGTTTCGGGGTGGGTATCACCCTGGGACCGCTGATCATGACACTCGGGCTGGCTGTCACCGGTGCCTGGCGAACCGGCTACCTGCTCACCGGTGCTGCACAGCTGATACTGGCCGTCGGGTTCATCCTCAGCCGCAGGCTCTGGGATCTGCCTGAACCTGAACCCGAGCAGCTGCACCCACCAGAGGTGCCACTGACATCAGCACCGCTGAGGAAGACCCTCACATGCGGCGGGGCATGGACGAGTATCTTCATGTTCCTGGTCTATACCGGGATCGAAGTCTCTATCGGCCTGTGGACCTATACGCTGCTCACCGAGTCCCGGAATCTTGAACCGTCGATCGCAGGCCTGCTCACCGGAGGATTCTGGGGTATGTTCACGATCGGCAGGATCGCTGCGGGACTCTATACACGAAAGGTGAAGGTGCATACGCTGCTGACCGGCAGCATCCTGCTGGCTTTGAGCGGAGCGGTGGTACTGATCGTGGCCCCATCGGCATGGATGAGCGTAGCGGGTATCGTCCTCATGGGGTTCGCCATCGCCCCGATCTTCCCGTCCATGGTCTCCACGACAGCCATGAGGTGGGCAGGGAACATGTGAACAACACGATCGGTATGCAGATAGCAGGTGCCGGCATCGGTGCTGCCACTCTGCCGACCCTTGCTGGGACGATCGCAAGGGTGTGGACCCTGGAAGCTGTTCCCTGGTTCATCGCAGGGAACATCCTCACGCTTCTGGTCATACAGCTGCTGGTTCAGAGACGACAGCTCAGCCGGTAGCGCAGCCCGGCCCTGATACCGTACTCCTGCCCTGAGCGGTACGCCTGATCACGATCTGGGTTGCTATACGATCATGCAGAGCTCCCACATGGGAGATGACACCGATCATCTTCCCATGCTGCTGGAGTCCTGCAAGAGCTTCCAGCGAGGATTCGAGGGCCTCTTCATCAAGCGTACCGAACCCCTCATCAAGAAAGAGCGAGTCCACCTGTACGCTGCTGCTGGCCATCTGCGACAGCCCGAGGGCAAGGGCGAGGCTCACCAGGAAACTCTCTCCTCCTGAGAGATTCTTCGTGGACCGGACCTCTCCTGCCTGATAACTGTCGATCACGTTGAGTTCCAGCGGCAGCTGTGTATCTCTGATCAGCAGATACCTGTCTGTCAGCCGCTGCAGCTGCCGGTTCGCATGTGAGACCATCAGTTCGAAGGTCACGCCCTGTGCGAAGTTCCTGTACTTCTTCCCGTCAGAGGATCCGATCAGCTCATGGAGATAATCCCATGACCTGCAGATCTCCTGCTGGCGTGCGATCCTGCCGCTCAGTTCCTGAAGCTGTGTCTGAGCCTCTCTGAAGGCTTTCAGCTGCTGGTCGACAGCTCCTGCACTCTGGGTCAGCGTTCGGATCTCCTCTTCAAGCTCACCCCGGGTCTCCTTCAGTTCCTCATGGGATCTCTCGGTCAGCCTCAGGGAGCGCTTCTGTTCGAGCCTGCTGTGTACATCAGAGGACCGACCTGCAGGGTATGGATCTTCTGATCGAGGTCCCGTGACTCGGCCTGCAGGGACTCGAGAACAGCAGTATCGATCAGGCTTGCGGTGAAGTGCCGCTCATCGGTGAACCCGGAGGTCTGCAGATGCATGAGGAACTGCCCTTCAAGCTCCTCTAGCAGCCCTTCGAGGTCGATCTGCTGTTTCTCAAGCAGCATCTTCTGCTCCTGGAGTGCTTCCAGTTCATAGCCTATCTTGCTGAGCCGATCCTTGAGTGTATCCCGTTCGGCTGTATGTTCTGCAAGATCCGCATCGAGTTCCTCGACTGCAGCTTCGGTGCTCCTGTCTCCGAAGAGTTCTGTTCTGTGCTGCTCATCTGCGGTACGGCTGTCGGCGATCTCCTCACGGGAGTGCTTGAGCTGTACGGTCTGCTCCTTCAGCGTCCCTTCCTTGCCCAGCTCTTCTGCTTCCTTCTGCTGATGCTCAACCTTCTTTCTGTTCAATTCCGTCTCGCTGCCGCTGAGCTCCTTCCAGTGTTTTACCCGGTCGAGCACTTCAGTACACAGCGCCTGGGGATCATTGATCCCAGATGTGAACCTGAAGGGTTCCATACTATCCTGCAGCTGCTCTATCAGGGAGTTCTCCTGTATGTCTGTCAGGGTACGTTCTTCCTCAAGGCGCTTGAGTTCAGCCTGTACCGCTGAGAGCTCTGCTGCACCGCGCTCACGTTCTGATACTGCCCGTGCTGCTGAGAGCTCCAGGGTATGGAAGGCCTTCTCCTGCCGGGCTGTCTCCTCACCAAGCTGATCGGCAGTCTCAAGGAACCGTCTCAGATCCTCCAGCTGCCGTTCCACCTCATCGAGGGCAGGGATGTTCCCTTCGGCATAGGGGTGCTCCAGCGCCCCGCACAGCGGACAGGGAATCCCGTCCTCAAGGCGGCTACGCTCCTCCTCCAGACTCTGGATCCTACTGCGCAGCTCCCGTTCTGTCCTCAGATGTTCATACTCATTCCGATACTCTTTGATCGCCCTTCCCTGCAGATGATCATCCAACCGTGCAACAGCTGCTGCCTGTGCGCTTTCTGCACCAGAGAGCTTCTGGATCGCTGCCTCTGCAGCCGCTTCGGCCTGTTCATACTGCTTCTGCACTTTTGCACACGTCCGATCCTGTTTTGTGCAGGATGCAGTGAGCTGCTCTCTTCGACTGCGGCACTGCTGAAGCTGTTCAGCTTGTGCCGTGATCGTTCCGGCAGCAGAGAGGAGTTCCGGTTCGTTCGGATGGGTACTTCGATAGGCTTCTATCTCCGCGAGCTGCTGATCGAGGGCACTGATGGCCTCCTGAGCTGCACGCTTGCGCATCGAGCACTGATCGAGCTGCTTCTGAGCCGTATCGTGCTGTTCTCCGAGCTCCTGCACCCTGAGACCTTTCTGTCTGATCTGCTGATCGAGTCCACGTACTTCGCTGATGACTTCCAGAGTCTGCTTCTGATGCTCTCTGCACTGTGTGAGAGCCTCTTGCGACCTCTTCAGATCAGCAGAGGTGCTCTGCTGCAGTCGGTTCAGCTCTTCGGTCCTCACACGGTTCTCAGCTCTCGCAGAACCATTCTCAGTGTTCTGCTGCCGTGCAGCCTGCAGTCTCACATACTCCCCTTCACGTCCGAGAGCCGCCTGAGCTGCCTTCACCTGCTCACGCTTCGGTTCGAGGCCGCACTCTCTGAAGCAAGCCGCTGCTGTGCCTCCTTGAGCTCACCAGCTTCCTGCCCCAGCTGTGAGAGCTCGGTGAGCCAGCTGATCTCAGCAGTACACTGCCCGAGCAGCTGTTCCTTCTGCTCCCGCTCCTCTTCACTGCTTCGCAGCTGCAGCTGCAGCTGCGATACCTCCTCCTCGGTGAGCATGAGGACCCCTCGGGCTTCAGCTCTGAGATTCTCGAGTTCCTGCTTCTGTGCACGGCTGTGCTCATGGACCAGCTTGGAGATATCGCTGTAGATCTCGGTACCGGTGATCTGCTCCAAAACCGGTGCACGATCATTGGGAGAGGCCTGCAGGAATGCTGCGAAACTCCCCTGAGCCAGCAGCATGGACCGGGTGAACCGCTCGAAGGTCATACCGGTCTTCCCTTCGATCAGACTTCCCACCTCTTTGATCTGGGAGGCGAGGACCGTACCGTCATCAGCCTGTGAGAGTTCATGCTTCGCAGGAAGCAGATTCCCATCGGCTTTCCTTCGGGCTCTGTGCTGACTCCAGTGAGCGGTGAACCTCCCGCCGGCGGTCCTGAAGGTGACTTCGGCAAAACAGTCCCCGGTCATCCGTGACATGATCTCGTTGCTTGCGGCATTCACCCGCGGCAGGCGCGGGGTCCGTCCGTAGAGGGCAAGACAGATCGCATCGAGGATCGTGGTCTTCCCGGAACCGGTAGGTCCGGTGATCGCGAAGATCCCGTCTGAGAGATAGGACTCATGGGTGAGGTCAATAGTCCAGGTCCCGTAGAGGGAGTTCAGGTTTCTGAATCGTACAGTGAGGATCTTCATGGGACCACCTGTCATTCTGCTCGTACGTCGTGTTCTTCGAGTTCCCGCAGCACCTGCCGATAGGCGGTGATCAGAGCGGGACGTTCCTCCTGCGTGATCTGATGTGCATCCATGCACTTGGTGAACAGATCCAGCGGGTTGATATCATCAAGGGTGAGGGCCTCATCTCCGGGATCGATGATCCGGTCCACGATCCGCTGATTCTGTATGCGCAGGACCTTCAGGTCACTGCCTTCAGCAGCTTCCTGTATGTGCTGCTGCAGCTCACTTGCGATGGACTCCCCACTGTAGATGATCTCCAGATAGGCACTGCTGCCGGCGCTCTTCAGTGCGGTGATCCTGCCGATGATCTCTTCGATCGTCCCCGATATTCGCTCAAGTGACTGGAAGACAGGGACCTCCAGCCGATCGACCTGAGGGGTATGCCCATCGAAGGCGATGATCAGGACCTCTTTCACCGTCCCGGCTTCACCGAAACCCATGGGTATCGGGGAGCCGCTGTAGCGTATGGTCTCCTCGCCCCCTACCCGCTGCGGTACATGCAGATGGCCCAGAGCGGTGTAGTCGAAGATCTCTGAGAAGAGGTCTCTGCCCACATGGGCAAGGGAGCCCACATAGAGTTCACGCACCCCGTCTCCGGTGACACTCCTGCCGCCTGCAGTGAACAGATGCCCCATGGCGACCACCGGGACCTCCCCGGTCCGGGCACGGGCCTCGGCCGCAGCTTCAGCGACCATGCGGTAGTGCTCCTGTATTCCCCTGATCAGTTTCGCATCCTTATCCTCTGCACTCTCTCCCGTCTCGACCTGCCGCAGATCGCGGTCTCGGAGATAGGGTACCGCACAGATGATCGCCTCGGGTTCCCCCTGCAGGTCGTTGAGTATGATCACCTCATCTGAGATCGTAGGCGGCACACTCCCGACGACATGGATCGCCATCGATCTCAGCAGCTCCTTCGGAGCATCAAGGAAGGTGGGTGAGTCATGATTCCCTGCCGTTATGACCACGTGTCTGCAGGAGGAGGATGAGATCCGTGAGAGAAAGCTGTAGTAGAGGCTCATCGAGCGGTTACTCGGGGTGGTGGTATCGAAGATGTCGCCGGGAACGAGCAGCGCATCGATCCGTTCACGTTCAACGATCTGTACGAGCCAGTCCAGAAAGGCCGCGAACTCATCATACCGACGCTGCCCGTAGAGCGTCTTGCCGATATGCCAGTCTGATGTATGGAGAAATCTCATAGGTTCCTACCTCTCTGTTTCGTGGAGACCTGCTGCAGAAGATCCGGGACACAGCCCCGAATTCCCTGTGTTTCTTATGGCAGCACGATCAGTATGCAGAAGGGACTCCTGATGAGTGATCCTCAGGAGTCCCTTCTCACCGTTCAGCCCCTTGAGCTTCTACGGCTGATAGGATAATCCGAGGGCTACGCTCAGAGCACGGCCCGAGGCATCGAACACGTCAAGACCGCGTACATCAGAGCTCAGATAGAGCCCATCACCAAGGCGTACCGGCAGCAGACGGAACCCCACATTCAGCATCCCTCGATTGCCGGCATTCGCGACACTGGGGCTTACCGAATAGGAGAAGTTACCGTAATCGAGTACGAAGTCCACCTGACCGTTCAGGTACTTCTTCAGCAGGGGCGTCTGGAAGCCCATACCGAAATCGATATTCGAATCCAGCGGACCATCGATGGTGTACCCGAGCAGGACCGTGGTCTTTGCCGGCCAGTCGATGAACGTGCTGGTGAAGGTGGAGACGCCGTAGATCTGTACCGCAGGATCGATCCCCGCTGTCACATCCAGCAGCTGCCCGTTGAAACCGATGGCCAGAGAACTTCCGCCGTTCCTGGTGAATCGCCACTTACCGTTGAGCAGCAGATCAAGGCTGGTCCCGGTGATCTCTGCGGCGATCGCGATCTCAGCCTGCTTATCAAGCCCGATCTGCAGATACGGCATATGACTGACACTTCCTCCGAACATCGCAGAATACCCGGTCGTCACCGTCGTATCGCTGCCGTTCCACGCAGGTTCCGCACTGGGAACGACGATGTAGCCGTTGACTCCCTGGATCGTGTTGTTCCCGCTTGCCGTGCCTGTAGCAAGCAGAGGCAGTGCTGCACTGAGCAGCATGCTCACGCTAAGCAGAAGTACCGCTGTCAGTGTGATCTTCCCTTTCATGTTGAACCCTCCTGAGGTATACTGTAACAGTGTTTTTACAAGATACAATGTAGATGGTACACTATCAAGTACTGTGCTCATGTTTTGAAAAAAGCATTTGACTTTTTCATTTTATTTTATTATTTTAGTAAGGTATTCACCGATATGAGAGACATCATACCAAACACAGACCGATAAGGGGAACAAAGCATGGAACATCTGACTCTGGAGACATTCAAAGAAAAAGTATTCGACTGGGAAGCAAGCAAGGAATGGAAATTCGCAGGGGATAAGCCCTGTATCATAGATTTTTATGCAGACTGGTGCGGACCATGCAAGATGGTCGCTCCTGTGCTCGAAGAGCTTGCCGCAGACTATGAGGGAAAGATCGATATCTACAAGATCGACACTGAAGATCAGCAGCAGCTCGCCTCCATGTTCGAAGTACGAAGCATCCCGACGATCCTGTTCGTCCCGATGGAAGGACAGCCTCAGGCAGCGATGGGTGCTCTGCCGAAACAGAGTTTCGAGCAGGCGATCGCCGACATCCTGCTGAAGTAACCACACATGCTCTCTGCCAGACGCCGCTGCCTGCGGCACAGCACCGAAGGCTCCGTTACGACGGAGCCTTCAGTGTGTCAGGGATCAGAGATCACCCTCTTTCGGGACGATGCAGATGAAGACGAAGGCATCACTGCAGTCGTTCCTGAGCTGGTGCTCTGAGGAGCTGTCGACATAGGCTGTGGCCCCTGCAGTCAGGGGATACTCCTGACCATCTGCGAACAGCACCCCCTCCCCCTCTACCGCATAGATGATATGAGGCCAGGGGTGATCATGTCTGGGGGTATACCCACCCGCTTCGAGGGTGAACATGCGCATGACGTAGTCAGCCCATCCCTGCTGCTGCCCTATGAGCACCTGCTTGGTGACCCCTTTGAGCACTGGAGCGTCCAGCACCTTCTTCTCGATTTCATCTCTATGTGATACAAACATATGATTCACTCCTTCTGTTGACTTCGTATTGAGGAATATACCATTTTTTCCTTCAGAAGACTATCATAATCTTGACAGCATGATCGCTGGATGTTTATATATACTTATAGGCATTTAGTATTTGTAAACAAAGAGGGGCTGCATGGCAGAGCGAAAAGGGACCGCGTACCGATTCGGTGAGAAGATCCGACGCATCAGGGAACGACAGAAGATCACACTCAGGACGCTCTCGGATGCGATCGGAGTAAGCAGCAGTCTGCTCTCACAGATCGAGAACAACCATGTCTCCCCCTCGATGGATACGCTGCTTGCGATCACCGATGAGCTGCAGATCGATCCTGAATACCTGTTCAGGGACTACCGTAAACCCAGACAGGTGAAGATCGTCCATAAAGAGGATCGGAACCGCATGATGCTCGAACAGGTGAGCTATGCCCAGCTCTCACCGCCGGTAGATGCCCGGGAGGACTTTGCCTTCGAGGTACTTGAACTCTCGATCGATGCAGGCGGGAGCCGAGGCAGTGAACAGTTCGGACATCCCGGAAGGGAGATGGGCATCATCCTCGAAGGCGAGGCTTCCCTGGCCTATGGATCGAAGACCTATACCCTTGGGACCGAAGATAGTGTATCCTTCTCCTCACGGGTACCGCACACGCTGCATAACAGCGGTGAGAAGACCCTCAAGGCTATCTGGATCGTCTCACCCCCGAGAATATTCTCCGGAGAGTGACGACTCATACCGAACTGACGCATGGAGAACATGCAGAGAAATAAGGAGCAGAAATGGGAAAGACATCAGCACAGAAGATCTTCGCAGCACACCTGATAGATACTCAGGGCGAAGATATCAGTATTCTTTCACTTGACAGGGTGTTCTGTCACGAGATCACCACCCTATCGCCATCAATGACCTGATCGAACGCGGGAAAGACCGCGTCTTTGATGCAGACAAGATCAAGGCGGTCATCGACCATGTCACTCCGGCGAAGGACTCGAAGACCGCCGAGCAGGGCAAGATCATGAGAGACTGGGCCCGCAGACAGGGATCCGGGACTTCTTCGATATCGGAGAGAACGGAGTGTGTCATGCTCTGTTCCCGAGAAGGGATTCGTCCGACCGGGATTCACCGTGATCATGGGAGATTCCCATACCTGTACCCACGGCGCTTTCTGCGCATTCGCCGCAGGAGTGGGAACCACCGACCTGGAAGTCGGGATCCTCAAGGGAGTCTGCAGCTTCAAGACCCCTGAAACGCTCAAGATCACCGTCAGCGGGACCCTCAGGAAGGGAGTCTATGCCAAGGATGTGATCCTGGCGATCATCGCCAGACTCGGGGTGAACGGTGCTACGAACCGTGTCATCGAATTCACCGGGAAGGTGATCGACAGCTTCTCCATGGAAGAACGCATGACCTTGTGTAATATGGCCATCGAAGCAGGCGGGACCTCAGGGATCTGTTATCCTGATATGACCACCGTCGATTATCTCTGGGAATTCATCAAAGATGACTATGCCGACAAAGAGGCAGCCCTTGCGGACTATATCCGATGGAAGGCCGATGATGATGCACAGTATGCTGATACGGTGACGATCGACGTCTCTGATCTCGTCCCGGTGAGCACCTTCGGGTACAAGCCCGATCAGGTCCGTCCCATCGACGAATTCGATTCGACACCTGTCGATCAGGTCTATATCGGCAGCTGCACGAACGGCAGGATCGAAGACCTCAGAGCTGCGGCAGCGGTGCTCAAAGGCGGGAAGATCGCAGACGGGGTACGGGGTGTACTCTCCCCGGCAACACCGGATGTCTACAGGCAGGCCATGAAAGAGGGACTGATCGAGATCTTCATGGATGCAGGATTCTGTATCACCAATCCCACATGCGGAGCATGCCTGGGTATGAGCAACGGGGTCCTGGCAAGCGGTGAAGTATGTGCTTCGACCACGAACCGGAACTTCAACGGTCGTATGGGAAAAGGCGGCATGGTCCACCTGATGAGCCCTGCCTCGGCAGCAGCGACCGCATTGACCGGAGTACTCACGAGTGCTCCACAGGATAAGGGGGAATAACATGGGAGCTACACACGAGACATTCAGCGGGAAGGTCCTGTTTCTCGATCGGGATGACATCAACACAGACGAGATCATACCGGCTAAATATCTAACGGAGATCACCAAGACAGCACTGAAGCCCTATCTGCTTGAAGACCTGAAGCTCGAGGGGTTCGACCCGGCACGGGACATCAGCGATACACAGGTGATCGTCACCCGCAGTAATTTCGGCTGCGGCTCATCACGGGAGCATGCACCCTGGGCACTGGAAGTGAACGGGATCAATCTGGTCATAGCACAGGACTTCTCAAGGATCTTCCGTCAGAACATGTACAACTGCGGGATGATGGCCGTGGAGCTCTCAGCGGAGCAGATCGAACAGCTCTTCTCCCGGTTCTCTCAAGGCCCCTGCACACTCAGAACCGATCTTGCAGCCATGACCTTCACCTTCTCATCAACCGGCAGAGAGTCCCTCACCCTGCCCTTCAGCATCTCAGGGTTCGACAGGACCCTCGTCGAGGCAGGGGGCTGGGTGGAATTCGCAGACAGCAGCTACTAGCAGTCAGCTTCACCGTAGATCTGCATACTCGATACCAGAGGACCCCGCCGTTTCCCGGCGGGGTCCTCTGGTATCAGACCGTGGCGATCACATGTTCCTGCAGCAGTGCCCGGAGTTCCTCGATCCGGTAGGGTTTACCGATACTCCCGGTGAACCCGTAGGAACGGGGATCGGACATGACCGGATCATTGGAATACCCGCTTGAGACGAAGACCGGCAGCTCAGGGAAGATGTCCCTGATGATACCGATGGTCTGTGCACCACCGACCCTCCGGGTATCGTCAGATCCAGGATCGCACAGCACAGCGTATCACCACGCCCAAGGGCTCGTCTACAGGCATCTTCCGCATCAGCCCCATCGGTGATCACCAGCGTATCGAAACCCATCCGACCCAATGCCTCACTGAGCAGCTTCCCGATCACCTGCTCATCATCAAGAACCAGGATGGTACCCGACCCGGTGAAGATCTCCCCGGAGTGCCTGGTACGAGCCGCAGGTTCTGCCGCGTTGACCGCACGCGGCAGATAGACCGTGAACGTACTCCCCTGCTCTGGGATGGAATGCACTTCGATCGTACCGTGATGCCGTGTGACGATCGAATAGCAGGTAGAGAGTCCCAGTCCGGAGCCGGAGACCTTGGTCGTGTAGAACGGATCGAAGATGTTCCTGAGCACGGAGGGGTCATCCCGACACCGCTGTCAGAGACAGTGAGTGCAACATAAGAACCTGGCTGAGGTTCGGGAACTGGTGCTCCGCTACCTGACGGTTCTCCAGATGGATGGTTATATTCCCGCCATCGGGCATCGCCTGCTTGGCATTGAGTACCAGATTATCTACAACCTGTCCGATCTGCTGGACATCGATGGCACATGGCCACACATCGGGTTCGATGCCTATGGTGCTGCTCACGTTCGCCCCGGCAAGCGCGAAGGAGACCCAGTCTGTCAAGTGCTCTGACAGGAGGACCGTCGCACGAACCGGCTCTCCACCCTTGGAGAATGTCAGCAGCTGGTGTGTGAGGCTGCGGGCCCGTTCATAGGAGCCCAGAGCAGCATCAAGCTGTGAGATGACCTGCTGATCATCGGAGGAGACCCGTGCAAGCTCGATATAGCCGAACAGTCCGACAAGCAGGTTGTTGAAATCATGGGCAAGCCCGCCGGCCAGGATCCCGAGGGATTCCAGCTTGTCCTGCCGCTGCAGTCGATCCTGATAGGCAAGTTCACCGGTCATGTCACTGAGGATGAGAACGACACCGATGACCTCCCCGCCCGCATCGCGAAGCGGCGCCGCATGTTCGGAGATCACATGGTCCTTCCCGTCTGCGAGGGTCAGGACCAGACGATCTGAATACTCTTGACTGGAACCCGATGCAAGGATCGTTCTCACCGGATCCGGCATCACCAGATCACCCCGGTCGTGTGCATAGAGGACCTGCTCAAGCGTTCTGCCTACAGCCTCTGCCGATGATACTCCCAGCAGGATCTCTGCAGCACGATTGATCAGCAGGATCATCCCACTGGTATCGGTTGCGATCACACCGTCAGTGATGCTCCTGAGCGTCACTGCCAGACGCTCCTTCTCCTCTTCGATCTCACGCGTCCTCTCTCCGATCTCCTGCTCCAATCGGACGTTGTACTCCATCTGGGATGCCATATCCGCTTTCTGCCGTCGTGCACGGGCAAAGGCAAGACCCGATATGGTCCCTGCAGCTCCGATGAGCAGCAGGGTATAGAGCACATAGGCTCCGGTACTCTTCCATGGGGGAGGAAGCACCGTCACCTGCAGTGTCGTCTCATGTGGACTCCAGGAGCCATCGGATCTCAGTGCCTGCACCTTCAGCTCATACTCCCCCGGCGGCAGGCTGGTATAGCTCCCATAGTTTCTCGCATCACTGTACTTCCATTCCTCATCGAACCCCTCGAGTTTGTAGGCATAGGAGGTGCTGAACGGTGAGAGGTACTGCAGATCGGAGAACTCGAACTCGAAGAACGAATCATCATGCGTGAGGGTGATCTGATCGATCAGATAGGGAGGGGTCTCAAGGGTTGCCGGCTGTCCCATGACCCTGATATCAGTGAAGACCACCTCTGAAGGGACCTCCTGCAGATCTGAGAAGTCAGGGTCTATGGCGACCACCCCTTCGGCGCTGCCGAACAGCAGCCGGCCGTCTGTGAGAGCGGCACTGCCCAATGACATCTCCATGGCCGGGAACCCCTGTGACTTGTCAAGTCGTCTGAAAGTCCGGGTCTCAGGAGCATAGACGGTGATACCGAATCTGGTACTGATCCAGATACTCCCATTCCCGTCATCGATGATACCGAGCACGTTATTATCTGAGAGACCATCTTCACGGGTCATATGCGAGAACCGATCCTGCTCAGGGTCGTAGGTGTTGACCCCGCCGCCGGAGGTACCGATCCACAGGAGGTCGCGGGTGTCTTCATAGAGTGCGTAGATATTGTGAGAACTCAGAGAGTTCGGGTCATCCATATCGTGATAATAGGTCCTGAACGAATCACTCTGCCTCAGGTAGCGGTTCAATCCGTTATTGGTCCCGATCCAGACCGTACCGTCTCTGGTACAGAGGATGTTCCGTACCAGATTGTCACTCAGGCTCTCCTGATCATCAGGATCTGCTCCGTAATGGGTATAGCTGTCTGTGAGAGGATCATACCTGAACACTCCATAGGTATAGGTCCCATACCAGATCATGCCCTCCTGATCGATATCCATGGCGGTGATGATGGTCCCGAGCACATCAGAACTGCCTGAGGGGGACTGCCCATCCATGCTTCGAGCGAAGGTCCCTGTCTGCGGGAGGTAGGTGTTGAGACCGGCGTTGGTTCCGATGTAGACCCGCCCTTGTGCATCCTCAGTGATGAAATTCACGATGTCATTGCTCAGGGAACCGGGATCCGATTCGTCATGCACGAAGTGCTCGAATCGTCCGGTGACTGGATCATACCGATCCACCCCTGATTATAGATACTGATCCAGACTGCCCGGTGGAATCCTGATAGATCGAATTGATCTTCCCCTGAGCGATGGATGCATCGGATTCCGAGGTATGCTTCCACAGTTCGAAGTGTTCCCAGCCGGGTATGATGCGGTTGAGTCCACCCCCGTTCGTCCCTACCCAGATGATCCCCGTCTTATCCTTGTAGAGCGAGTAGACCGTATCATTCGATAAGGGGTTGGCACCTTCATCATCAGACCGGTAGATCCGGTATGCCCCGGTCTCGGGAGTGAAGTCGATCAGACCGCCTCCAAAGCTCGCCGCCCACAGGGTCTCCTGATCGAACAGCAGCTTATACATGCGGTTCTCTTCAAGATGATAGTTCTTCGCTTCCCCGGTCTCCGGATCGAAGCGCGTGATACCGCTGCCCCACAGTCCAAGCCACAGCGTACCGTCATCCCCCTCTTCGATATCCATCACATAGTCCGAGGCCAGGGTACGGGGATCATCACTGTCTGCCTGGTATCTGATGAAGCTGTCCGTATCACGGTCATACAGCGCCAGCCCGTTGTAGGTACCGAACCACAGACGGCCGCTGCTGTCAAGACAGATATCACGGATCACCACATCGCTGATACTGCCGGTATCGGTATCGTCATACCGGTAGACCTGGAAGGTCCCGCTCTGCTCATCGAGGCGGTTGAGCCCGTCAAGGTCCCCACCCAGAGCTGCCCATCGGAATCTCTGCTGATCGCTACGACCACATTGCTGCTAAGACTTCCCGGGACAGAGGCATCGGCGGTGTAGCTGGTGAATCGCTGTGACAGTAGATCGAAGTGGACCAGTCCCCCGTAGGTACCTATCCAGAGGGAGTCATCAGCATCAAGATACATCGTCTGTATGAGATTGTGCGGCAGGGAGTCCTGCTGAAAGGGTTCATTCTGGAAGATATCGAAGCTATACCCGTCAAAGCGGTTCAATCCATTCTGCGTACCGAACCACATGAATCCATATTGATCCTGGACGATACTCGAGACCGAGGAGCTGGACATGCCCTGCTCATACCCGAGGTAATCGAAGTTGGGGGCGTTCTGCGTCCCGGCTGCAAGATGCGTGAGCGTGACCATCGCGACAAGGATCACCGATACTGCTGTTCTGCCTCTACTTTTTTCATTGGGCCCCCGCATGGCTGTCTGTTCTGTCATCAAGTATACCACAACCCTGCACATACTTCATACTGTTTCAGTAATATATACGTCTGAGGACTTCAGATATACCATCGTTTATGCATCAGTCCCTGTTCTTCCCAGTGTATCCTGTCGGGAGAATCCTCAGCAAAGAGGCGGATCATCCGCTTAGAGACCAAAAACATGATCTTCTGCATCAGATAGGGCCTGTGAACCTTCCCGGAGGCCAGATCCCGTGCAAAGCCTGCACTGATTCGGCTGATCTTCCGCTCCAGTCGTGCGCGGCGCGGGGTGGTATATCATCCCAGGATTCTGCATGCATGATGATCCCGATGCGATATACCCGATTGACTCCCCAGAACCGCAGGACCCGATCCATCGTATCGAGACACCGCCGGAGTCCTGCTCCAGCCGTGGTAGAGACGATCAGGGCCTTCTTGCTGAACATCTCCGCCCTGCTGCGGTGATTGAGAAACAGATAGGCTCCATGATCGAGAAAGTTCTTCATACAACCGCTCACCGACATCACATAGACCGGGGATGAGAGGATCAGTCCGTCTGCATCACACATGGCTTCGACGATCTGCTGCATCTGATCGGCATGGGGACAGGCCGTCTCACCTGTGGTGATGCACTTCAGACAGCCTCTGCAGAAATCCTTCATGGCAGAGGGAAGAAAGAACTCCTGCAGGGAAAGCTCCTGATCACTGGCAGCTGAGATCTCCGAGATGCAGCGCTGTACGGTGTGAAACGTATTCTTCCTGCGGGGGCTTCCGTGTATGATCACCAGCTTCATGCTTACTCTCCCTGTGACGAAGACGACCGATACTGAGGGATCATACCATCTACCATGGCATCATGGAAAGAAGTTTTTTGTAGAATCATGCCATCGGACGTTGACCAAACAGGTTCTTCTGCGTAAGGTCAGACCATGACTACCAAGCATGACACAAAGGGAAGGATCATCACTCGCAAGACATTGAACCGGTCCATGGCGTACAGCCTCATCGGCGGCGGTTTCGGCAGTGTCTGGTTCCTCTTCACATCACCGCAGCAGCTGCTGATCCTTCTGGTCAAGACTTTCTCGGTGCGAGTTCCTCTGAACTCGGTCTCTTTCTCGGGATCATGAACATCATCAGTGTCTTCCATCTCGCTGCGATAGCCGTCTATGCCTACCGCAGGACGATCAAGCCCTTCTGGCTGACGATCAGCTTCATCCACCGATCACTCACCTTCCTGCTCGCAGCTGCGTCCTTCTATGCCGCAGCCGGGGGCAGCAGGCGTATCGCCCTCACGGTTGTCATGATCACCTCGGTACTGACCTTCGTGCTGGGGAACATGGCAGGTTCGGGCTGGTGGGCATGGATCAATCAGATCGTACCGAATAACCGCAGGTCCACCTATTTCGGGCAGCGCTCCGCGGTGGCTCAGGCCACCAATGTCATCGCCTTCTTCACAGCCACGATCATGATCGATGTCTTCACGCAGAAGATCTTCCTGGTCTTCGGCATCATATATCTGGTTGCAGGTGTGTTCGGCATCGCCGAATCATCACTGCACATACCCATCCCGGAACCGACCTCCGCGCAGGCGAATAAGGTCCCCTTCAAGGTCTCTTCGTTCTTCCAGCCGTTCAGAAACCGGAACTTCAGGACTCTGTGTATCGTCGCCGGGGTCTCGATGATGGGGATCAGCATCTCAGCACCGTTCTTCGTACCCATGATCACCGATCCCTCTGAGATCGGTGCTCCGACGATCTGGCTCGGGATCATGTTCGCCATCTCTCAGCTCACCTGGGTGCTCATCATCCAGTTCTGGGGTACCATGATGGACCGGTTCGGCAGGAAGCCTGTGGCCATGATCGGCATGCTCTTCCCGCTGAGCTATCTCGGGTATCTGTTCCTCACCCCGCAGAACTACCACTATGTCCTGCCGGTCATCGCCCTGCTCGGCGGGGTCTTCTCCCCTGCACTCTATGAAGGGCTCAACCAGGTCATGCTGTCACTGGTCCCGCAGAAGAATCAGACAGCCTATATCGCCTGGTACTGGGCACTTCTCGGTATCATACAGGGACTGGGACCGATCATCGGTGGATACCTGCTGCAGGTCACCGGATCGATCTCAGTACTGGTGATCAGCACCCTGTTCATCATCTTCGTCTCGTTCATCCTGCTTGATACGGTCAAGACCGGCAAAGAACTGAAATTCACCCGTCTGGTCTCGACCCTCTCCTCGCCCAACATCATCAAGGCCTATATGAACATGCCGGTCATCGCCCGCTCTGCCGACAAGACCAAGGTCGGCAATGCGCTCAAGACGATGAGATCCTCTCAGGGGTCCCTTGCCCTCGATGAGATCCTCATCCGTCTGGAAGATCCTGATGATGAGGTCAGAGAGGAGGCCGTGAAGGCTCTGGGAAGGATAGGAGGTCCTGAGGTCGAGGATGTTCTGATCGCTCACATGAGTACCAGCGAGTCGATGGTCCGTACCGAATGTGCACAGGCTCTGGGCAGACTGGGTTGTGTGCGTGCGGTCCCGCCGCTGATCGATATGCTCTACAGCGATGATGAGTCCCTGGTGAAAGCTGCGGCACGGGCACTGGGGAAGATCGAATCGACAGATTCCACCAAAGCCCTGCTTGCGATCATCAGAGAACCCCGCTCATTGAAGATCAAGATCACCTCGGCAGAGGGTCTGTCTGCCAAGCAGGAGCGGATCGCGATCCTGCAGGAGATCCTCTCACTCTTCGAACAGACGGAGAATCCTGTGATGCAGAAGCAGCTGATCATATCGGTGGGGAATATCATAGGGAAGCCGGGAGAGTTCTACAGCTACCTGACCGGGACAGAACAGGCCCGGGAGGATGCGGTACAGAAGCTCTTCAGGGCTGTGAGCAGACACCTGAAGACCATGGAGAGGACCTCCAAGGGCTTATCGATCATATCGTGTTCGAGACCCTGCCGGCGACGATCAGCCATTTCGAAGCCGGGGATAAGGAGGAGACCCTCAAAGGGCTCTCGAGGATCCTGATGAACCTTATCTACCGTGAGATCACACTGCAGCAGTCATCAGAGGAGCTCTCTGCAGAGCATATGCAGATGCTGGCGAAGGAAGCCCCCCGCCTCTATGCTGCATACACCCTGCTGCTCTGGTTCCAGCGTTTCTATGGTGAAGAGACCTCACGTATCTCTGATAACGAGCTGCTGCTGCTCTTCTATGCACTGCGCTACTACAAGGTAGCGTTCTGAGAGAAGAAGCTCTGCGGCTCTATCGTCGGTACGAGAGTACCGGGCGCTCTTCTCCGGCATCCCATGCATCGAGGATCTCCTCATGGTGGGTCGTGATGGTCTCGATGCTCTCTGAGACGTTCATATCCTTGACTGATACACAGACGAACTTCTTCCTGATCCGCTTGATGTTCGGTCCGAACACCTTGGAGACCACCGTCTGAACCCCTTCGGATCTCAGCAGCTGCGCGATACTCCCGGCCTTCTTCGGGTCGGCATGGACATCCTCCTCCTCTTCCGAGGTGTTGGGTATCCTGCGGAGGAACTCCGCACAGGTACCATCGACAGCGTAGAGATCATAGAAGAGCGCATCGCCAAAGTGTTTTGAGGTGAATTCAGCGCCGTCATCAGTAGCGACAGCCGCAATACAGGATCTCATACTCACTACTCCTTCAGACAGATCTTTCATGCTATGCCTGGTTCAGTTTTCCAGCTTTGTAGGCTTCATAGGCTTCTCGTACGGTCATGGAACCGGCACCGATGAAGATCTTCATCTGACTTCTCTGCAGGGCCGCTGCAGCATTGCCTCCGGGGCCGTTGCCGGTGATCAGCACATCAGGATTCATCTCGAACAGCTGCTGTGCTGTCTGGGGACCTGCACCGTGTGCGGTCCCTGAGATGGCTCTGTTATCGAACGAAGAGAATGTGTCCTCAGCCTCGTTATAGACCAGGATGTAATCGGCCCTGCCGAATCGGGGATCCATGGCGTCTTTCCAATCGGTACCTTTTGCGGTGAATGCTATGTTCATACTCTATGCTCCTTATTGCATACCGGCCGTCTGCTTCCTGCAGCGGCCGCATACTTCTGCTGTTCCTACTCTCCCAGGATGGTCTGTATCTGCAGCCAGCTGTCTGAGAGTGCCTCTCCAATAGGGTTATCTGATACTTCCACGATCGTCTTTCCCTCGAGCATGGCCCTGGTGAAGGCCTCATCATAGGGCAGGTCGGCGATATGGACGATCTGTTCTGTCTTCAGAAAATCATGGATCTGCGCGGCAACCTCTCCATTGAGGTCCGCTTTGTTGATGATGCAGCCGGCCGGGATCTGAAATCGTTTGACCAGCTGATAGACTCGCTGCAGGTCATGGAGCCCGGAGACGGTCGGTTCTGTGACCAGGACCACGAAGTCGGCTCCCGAGAGCGATGAGACGACCGGGCACCCGATCCCCGGGGATCCGTCGACCAGGACATACTGCTTTCCCTGCTCCTGCGCCACCTCCTTGGCCTCGTTCTTCACCTTCGCCACCAGCTTCCCGGAGTTCTCTGCCCCGATGCCCAGTCTGGCATGCACCATGGATGCGCCGGTACGGGTCGTTGACAGATACCACTCGCCGACGAGCTGATCGACCATGGAGATGGCCCCGACCGGGCAGATGCGGGCACAGTACCCGCAGCCTTCACAGTCAAGGGGCGTGACGGTATACTGACCGTCCCGATAGGGATGGCATCGTATCTGCACGCCTGAGCACATCTGCCGCAGCCGATACATCTGCTCTGATCGATGACAGCCAGCACTCCACTGGTGAACCCCTCACTTCTCACAGCCTCGGGTCTCATGAGCAGATGCATATCTGCAGCATCCACATCACAATCTGCTATCACCATCGAATCTGCTCCAAGATATGCAAGAGAGGCGGTGATCGACGTCTTGCCGGTCCCTCCCTTCCCTGAAATCACTACGATCTCTTTCATGCTTCCCCCCCGTTCATCTGTCCCATGATATACTGTGAGACCTGTTCGAGCTGCTGTGCGATCTCGGGGATATGAGGATACATCAGCTCACCGTTCGAGTAGAGTTCGGCAGCCTTGCGGCTGTTCGGTATCTTCGCCAGGACTTTGATCCCCTCCCGGCTGCAGTACTCAGCCACGCCATCATCGCCGATCCCGTGCCGATTGATCACCACAGCGAACTCCTTGCCCAGTTTCCGTGCAGTCTCGACAGCGAGACTGAGGTCATGCAGGCCGAAGGGGGTGGGTTCTGTGATCAGTATGACGATATCTGCATCTTTGATCGATTCGATCACCGGGCAGGATGTCCCGGGAGGACAGTCATAGAGTTTGATCACCTCATCCCATAGTGCTCATCCACATGCGCGAGGGTCTGCGCTATGAGCGGGACTGCCTGTTCCTGCCCCACGTCCAGTCTGCTCTCGATGAAATCGAAACCGCCGGCAGCTGAGGCTGTCAGTGTACCCATCGGAGTCGGCTGCATCGGCAGCGCATTATGCGGGCACAGCTCAGAGCAGGCATAACAGCCATGGCAGAGTTCAGGGAATACCATGATCTCTCTACCGAGTTTGATCACCGCATGGAAGTTGCAGACCTGCTGACATCTTCCGCAGAGAGTACAGGTGCTGCTCTCCCAGACCGGTACCATCCGGCTCCTCTTCTGCTCATATTTCAGTGTCTTCTCGATGAAGAGTCCTGAGTTCGGTTCTTCAACATCCAGATCCGTCAGGACGATCGCATGGTCCTGCGCAAGATAACTTGCAAGATTCGTTGAGAGGGTCGTCTTACCGGTCCCCCCCTTACCACTGGCTATAGCTACTTTCATGCTGCAGCCTCTGATTCTGTTTCGGGCATCTACTGCTCCTTTGATCGCTCTTCAAACTCTCCACAGCATCGGCCATGACCGAACCCCCCTGCATGATCGATCAAGTTCGTCGATCCGCAGGACGGGCAGACCTCAAGGCTGCTGGCAACGGGGATCCTGTGCATGCATCCGCAGTCTGCACATTGGACGATATTCCCCTTGAAGTGTACGCGACCGCCTTCAATGGTCATTTCTTTCCCCTCGATGAGGAAAGAAGCTACTTTTCATGAGCCTGCTCAATGAGCCGGGAAAATGTCGGTCGTGAGATACCCATCTCCTGTGCGGCATCCTTCTGATCCATATGCAGATGGTCAGCAAGGCGTATGGCCTCATACTCATCAAGCGAAAGGGATACCTGCTCAAGCAGGGTCCGTTTGACCCCGGTGGGTTTGAAGGAGGCATACAGCGGGGGGGTACTAACGATTCGTTCTTTTTTCGGTCTCGGCATAGTTCATCCTTATTACGTTTCGAATTATATTGAACATATGTTCATTAGTCAAGGGCTTACCTGGAGTTTCGGCTGTGAGTGATCCATCAGGGAGGTCCCTACCTGACTATAGCACAGGTAGGAGCGAAATGAAGAGTGGTGAAGCACAGACAGCACGAAAGAGGGAGCGCTCACTGCGCTCCCTCTTTCGTACCATCTATGCTTCTCTGTCTTTCTGTTTCTCGGTTTCTATGTTTCTATGTTTCTATGTTTCTATACTTCTTCCGGCAGCCTGCCGGCAGGCTGTCAGTTCTTGCCTGCGATCTTTCTCTGTGCTCTCGGCAGGATCTTCTTCCTCAGACGGATGTTCAGCGGGGTGATCTCCACGAGTTCATCATCCCTGATCATCGTGAGTGCTGACTCGGGGGTCATGGGGGTGACCGGAGTGAGGATGATGTTATTGTCCTTACCGGCTGCTCTCATGTTCGAAAGCTGTTTGCTTCTGGTGGGGTTCACATCAAGATCCTTCTCACGGTTATGTTCACCGACAATCATCCCTTCATAGACCGGATCACCGGGGATCACGAAGAGCTTTCCTCGCGGCTCGAGTCCGAAGATACCATAGGCGACACAGGCTCCTGCCCTGTCAGCGACCAGAGAACCGGTCTTTCGTCCGGGCAGATCGCCGCGGTAGGGTTCATACCCGTCTATGTAGGAGTTCATGATCCCCGTACCCTTGGTATCGGTCAGGAACTTATCACGATACCCGATCAGTGACCGTGACGGGATGGAGAACTCGATACGTACACGGCCTGAGTGATCATTCTGAAAACTGATCATGATCCCCTTTCGCTGCAGCAGCGTCTCGGTCACGATACCGGAATAATCCTCTTCGATATCGATAAGCAGATTCTCTATCGGTTCGGTCTTCTTTCCGTGTTCATCGGTCTTGAATATGACATGGGGTCGTCCGACACAGAACTCGAACCCTTCCCTGCGCATGGTCTCGATGATGATGGCCATCTGGAACTCACCACGGCCTTTCACGATGAACCCGTCACCATCCGGTGCCTCTTCGATCTGAAGGGCGACATTCCTCAGTGCCTCTTTGTTCAATCGATCGAAGATCCTGCTGCTCTGGACATACTTGCCCTCTTTACCGACGAACGGTGAGTTGCTGACAGTGAACCGCATGGAGACCGTCGGTTCATCGACCAGGATCCTGGGGAGCGTCACCGGGTTATCAGCCGTACAGATCGTATCACCGATGGTGATCGTATCGACGCCCGACAGGATCACGATATCGCCGGGTTCCGCCTCTTCCACGGTCTCGAGCTTCAATCCGCGATAGACCTGGATCTTGGAGACTTTGACCGGACGCTGGATCCCCTGGTCTCCCATGCAGATCAGACGGTCTTTGATCGAGAGCCTGCCGCTGTGTACGCGGCCGATGGCCATACGCCCGAGATAGTCCGAATAGTCCAGGTCCGATACCAGCAGCTGGAATGGTGCATCAGCATCATACTCAGGACCGGGTATATGAGAGATGATGGTATCCATCAGTGGTTTCAGGGTAGTCGAATCATCCTCAAGAGAGAACTTGGCGATACCTTCCCGTCCGTTGGAGTAGATGACCGGACATTCAAGATGGTCATCGTCCGCTCCGAGATCGATCAGGAGTTCGAGGACTTCATGATAGACCTCTTCCGCACGGGCATCCTGCCTGTCGATCTTGTTGATCAGGATGATGATCTCCAGGTTCATCGCAAGGGCCTTGAGGAGCACGAAACGGGTCTGCGGGAGCGGACCTTCAGCCGCATCCACAAGCAGTACCACACCATCGACCATCGACAGTGCACGCTCTACCTCTCCGCCGAAATCGGCGTGCCCGGGAGTATCGAGGATATTCACCCTGATACCGTCCCAGAGGACTTCGCAGTTCTTCGCAGAGATCGTGATCCCGCGTTCCCGTTCGATATCACCGGAGTCCATGATCCGGTCAGCGACTGATTCATTCAGTCTGAACAGTCCGCTCTGCTTGAACATCGAATCTACCAGGGTGGTCTTTCCATGGTCTACATGGGCAATAATGGCTATATTTCTAATAGACTTATTACGTACTAGATTGAGACTTGATTGCTTATCTGTCATGATACTTCCTACATGGGGGGTTTGATTGCTCTTCTGTTTCCCGAGAGAACCCAGAGAAGACCCTACAGCATCAGCTGGTTTATAGCAAGAGGTTACTCTCTGTTCACGCAAGAAATAGCTGATTTCTCACAACTATCTATGCTCAAGAGGTCAAAAATGAGCCCGTGTCAGAGACCAGACCCTTAAAGTTTACAACTTTTATGAACTTTAGGCTGTACGGGGCTTCTCCAGTTAGTATATTCTCAGCATGGAACACCAGAAAGATGAACAAGAACAGCAGATGACCTTCTCCGTAGAAGGGATGACCTGCGCCTCATGTGTACGCATCGTAGAACGCCAGCTGAAGAAGATAGAAGGGATCTCCTATGTATCGGTCAACCTCGCTACCGAGAAGGCCTGATCATCTCACAGCAGCCGATCGATGAGGGATTCATCCGTGAGAAGATCAGCGAGACCGGGTATACCTACCGGGAGGATGCCCCACTGAAGACCTGCTCCTGAAGCGGTTCGCTGCTGCGAAGCATAATCTGATCCTTGCACTGTCGGCGACCGTACCGGTCATGATCCTCATGATCGGGCATATGTCAGGCATCATGATCCCGGGGTTTCACTACATCGAACTGATCTCAGGGGCCTTCGTGCTTGCACTCCCGGGCAGATCGGTCGTCAGGGGTGCCTACATCGCCGTCACCCACCGGCATACCAATATGGATACGCTGGTGACCATCGGTGCCGTCGTGGCTTGGCTGACCGTCCCGCTGCTGCTGTTCGGGATGCCCATTGCCAGCTTCGGGGCGCTCTCATCCATGCTGATCACCTTCCATCTGGCAGGACGCTATATCGAGTCACGTCTCAAATACCGTGCTTCCACTGACATCAGAGCGCTGCTGTCAGCCCAGAGTTCGAGTGCCAATCTGATCATCTCCACCGAGGGGGCAGCTCCTGAGGTGCGACAGGTATCGATCGATGCGGTGAAGAAGGATGCCCTGGTGCTGATCAGGACCGGAGAGCGTATCCCCCTTGATGGGGAGGTCGTAGAAGGGACAGGATTTGTCGACGCCTCCATGGTGACCGGGGAACCGGTGCCCGCTGCCGCAGCTGCCGGGGATCAGATGATCGGAGGAACAGTCCTGGTACAGGGGTCCCTCACCATCAGGGTCACCCATACCGGTGAGGACACCTTCCTCTCCCGCATGATCAAACTCGTAGACAGGCACAGTCCTCTCAGGTGCCGATTCAGGCGCTCGCCGATCAGGTGACCAAGGTCTTCATCCCCATCGTCTTCTCGATCGCGATCCTGACAGCTCTGCTGTGGGGGCTGTTCTATCAGCAACTGCTGCCCTACCTCTCTGCCATGGCAGAGATCCTTCCCTGGATATCGCTCGAGGGAGGAGCCTTCTCCACGGCCCTCTCTGTGGCGATCTCGATCCTGGTGATCGCCTGCCCCTGCGCGCTGGGACTGGCGACCCCCATGGCCCTGGTTGCCGGCAGCGGAGCTGCGGCGAAACGGGGTATGATCATCAAAGACGGTGAGGCTATCCAGCTTGCAAAGGATATCGACATCATCCTGCTGGACAAGACCGGGACGATCACCGAGGGCAAGCCGTCGCTCACCTACACGAACCTCACCGATGCACAGCTTGCGGCCCTTGCTGCGATAGAGGCCTACTCCATCCACCCGCTTGCCGCATCCATCCGGGAGTATGCCGAAGGACGATTATTGCGTATCCCCGAGGTCACGAAGCCAGAGGAGATCTCAGGTGTCGGGGTCTCCGGTATCGTTGATGGCAGGACCTATCACGCCGGGAGACCTGAGCACATCGATGCCAAGATGGAGCAGTATATGAGTCAGGGGGCCACGGTCATCGAAGTGACGATCGATCAGGTTCCCGCAGGGTTCGCAGCGATCTCGGATCCCGTGAAGGAAGATTCTCACCGGGCGATCAGACAGCTCATAGATGCAGGGATCAGACCGGTCATGGTCACAGGGGATCAGCAGAAGACTGCAGATGCCGCTGCTGCCCTGGTCGGCATCACCGAAGTCCATGCATCCCTGCATCCCGAGCAGAAGCTCGATATCGTCCGTTCGTATCAGAAGAAGGGGCATGTGGTAGCGATGGTGGGAGACGGCATCAACGATGCAGCGAGCCTGAAAGCCGCTGATGTGGGGATCGCACTCGGGACCGGATCAGACCTGTCGATCGACAGCGCCGGGATCATCATCGTATCGGGTGCTCTGAGCAAACTCTACGAGACGATCATGCTTTCGAAGAAGACCTTCAGGACCATCAGGCAGAATCTGTTCTGGGCCTTCGTCTATAACCTCATCGCCCTGCCGGTAGCAGCAGCAGCTCTGCTGCATCCTGCCATGGCAGAAATAGCTATGACCTTCAGCTCGATCAATGTTATCCTTAATTCGATGAGGATACGTTCATTCGACCCGACTGCTTCAGCGGGGAAACACAACGATACAGAAGGAGAACGATCATGAGATACATATTCTCGGTACCTGACATGAGCTGCGACCACTGCAGAAAGCGGATCACGGCAGCACTGGATGCCCTGGAAGAGGTGAAGGACATCAACATAGATCTGGATGAGAAACGTGTGGAGGTGGTCAGTGACGGGGATCCCGAAGCACTGATCCAGGCGATCGACACGGCTGGGTACGATGCCTTCCTGAACGAAGGGATCTGAAGCAGGGTCAGAGTCCCCGAGATCATTGATGCTGCGGGATCCCATCTTCGAGATCCCGAGCTTCAGCATCTCCTCAGAGAGTCTCTCTCCCGCACTCAAGCCGGACCTCTTCTTCTGCTCTCCATAGATGATGCGTGCCGCATCGACGATACGCAGGTCATCCAGGGGACGTGCGGGTATGAAATGCCGTCCTGATCGCTCCATCCTGATGATGAACCCCTCCTGCTCGAGCAGCTCCAGATAGGTATAGAGGGCCCTGTCCGGGATCTTCAGCTTCAATCCGAGATCCCTCATGCTCATTGCGCCCCTGCCCTCTTTGAAGTGGACAGACAGCGCATGCAGGATGTCAAATCCGTAGGCGATCTGCTCTGCAGGAGGATGCACGAGTCCCTTATGCCGCTTCTCATCAGGCCGGTACTGATGGACGTAGGCGATCTCCACAGCACCGAAGATGATCACCCACCACAGATACATCCAGATCAGCCCGATGAGCAGCGTGGCAAGAGACCCGTAGATCAGTGAGTAGTTCAGTACCTTGAGTACCACATTATTGAACAGAGTGTTCGCCATCTGGAAGGCCAGAGTCCCCACAGCAGCTCCGATGGCAGCCGATGACCATTTCACCTTGGTGTTGGGGATGGCGAAGATCAGCAGGAAGAAGACAAGAAAGATGATCACCCAGGGTCCGATGAGACCGAGGATCTGCATGAAGAGCCCAAAGGCGAAGAACTGACTGAGAAATTTGCTCATCAGGGCGTTCACACTGAAGTAGGCGCTGAGCAGCAGGGTGGAGACGATCAATACGGTGATGAACTGGGCGAACCTGGCAACCTGGTTACGATTCATCGAGGTGTGGTAGATCTGATTGATCGTCACCCACACCCGGTTGATCAGGATCACCGAGGTGATCAGGAAGGAGACCAGACCGACGACTCCCAGATTACCGGCATTCTCTATGAACCCGTCAAGCATCTCGATCATGCCCTGACCTGCATCAGTACCGAACTGTTCGGCAAAGAACTCGAGGAAGACCTCCTGGGCTATATTGAACGCCCCGAAGGCGGTGAGCATGGCAATGATGAAGGCAAGGAAGGGGATCGCCGATATGAGGGTCGAATAGACGACACTGGAGGCGAGGATGAAACAGTTATCACGGGTGAAGTTCCGTATGACCATCTGGGAGAAGAGCACGAATCGGTACACCGGCCCTTCCTTCTGCTGCTTGCTGCTGTTATCCACCATATGACTCCTTTGACTCCGATACCATGCTTCCATCTTACCGGCAAAGAGTATCATATTCAACATAATTTGGTTCTGACCTATTGAAGGGTCATACGAATGAGCATACCATGGTCCTGTATGAGTCTATTCGCATCCGGAGGCTGCAATGACACACTGGCTCTATCAGAACCTGCCGAACTACCCTATGCTCCTGCTGTTCACGATCATCGTCGGGATGCTCATCTGCTTGAGTAAGGGCGCTGATATCCTGGTGGATGAAGCGGTCACGCTGTCCGTGCGATGGGGAGTACCCAAAGTCGTCATCGGAGCAACGATCGTCAGTCTCGGTACGACCCTGCCGGAGGCTTCGGTCTCAGTAGCCGCGGCAGTCGGCGGTAATCCAGATATCGCTCTGGGCAATGCCATCGGTTCGGTCATCTGTGATTCGAGTCTGATCATAGGTATCGCAAGTCTCATACGGCCTCTTCCGGTGCACCGCAGTACGACCGGCAGACAGAGCTGGATCCAGCTCGGATCTGGCGCTCTGCTCATCTCAGCAGCGCTGCCCTGGTCCAACCTCTCCAGAGTGTTCACTGTAGAGGGGACTATCCCGCAGTGGGAAGGATTCCTCTTCCTGGTCCTGCTGGCCCTCTATCTGTACACCACCTTCAACCACTCACGCAGCGGGATCAGAGAGCCTGCTGCTGCAGTGGATCCCATCGCGGAACCTGACACGGCACCCATCGGGATCGTGGCGGTGAAGATGATCATAGGTCTGTCACTGATCATTCTCGCATCAAAGATCCTGCTGCCGACCGTGGAGGTCACGGCAGTGCGCATCGGTATACCGCAGAGCATCATCGCAGCGACGCTCATCGCATTCGGGACCTCCCTGCCTGAACTGATCACCGCGATTCAGGCCTCCAGAAAAGGCCACGGGGAACTGGCAGTGGGGAATATCATCGGAGCAGATATCCTCAACATCCTCTTTGTCACCGGTGCCGCCGCCGCGGTCACTCCCTCCGGTCTTACGGTCCCGAGGTATTTCTACTATTTCCATCTCCCCTTCATGATGATCATTCTCATCTTCTTCAAGACCTTTCTCTCCACCGGCAGAGCGGAGATCAATCGGATCGAAGGTTCGGTGATGCTGCTGCTCTATGTGCTGTTCACCACCGGCGGATATGTCCTGATCCAGGGCTGAACAGCCCCCCCATTGCGACTCGCCATGGTACGTTGAGGGCAGCTGTAAACCGTGTCAGCATGTGATCGACCTCTACAGAGACCCATGGTGCTGTTCCATGCCGATCGATGGGATGCATGGGACGCGAACACTCAGAGCCTGCAGACAGGAGCAGATGCACCATCGACTCCCGTACGATCGAACGCCTGAGGCCGGTCTATCGCCGATGTTTCTCTATCCAGGCAATACAGTTATTCTCCACCTCATTACGATTGGTCTCATTGAAGATCTCATGTCGGGCTTCGTCATAGAGGTTCATGCTCACGTCTTTCAGCGGTGCAGCCTTGAGCAGTTCATACACCTTGCGAACGCCCGTCCCCTTGTCACCGACCGGATCCATACTGCCGCTGATGATCAGAGTCGCAAGATCCCCCGGGATCTTTCTGACCTTCTTGGGGTCATTGACATACAGCAGACCGGTCAGCAGATCCTCATACAGCTTCGAGGTACAGATGAACCCGCACAGCGGGTCTTTGACATAGAGGTCCACCTGTTCCTCATCACGGCTGAGCCAGTCGAATTCCGTGCGATTGGGCATGAACGCTTTGTTATAGGAGCCGAAACTCATATCGTTGAGCCGCTTGTTGGGGACCCTGCCGCCGTCTTTCTTCGCTGCGAACGATGCTATGATCTTTCCGAGATACCCGGTGAGCCCCGGGTGTGAGGCCGTTCCTGAGAGGATGACCCCCTGATACTGATCGCCATGGTCGATCATCAGCTTCCGGGCCAGGAACGATCCCATGCTGTGTCCGATCAGGAACAGATCCTTCTCGGGATTATCCACTTTGATGATCTCTGTGAGTTCCAGGATATCCTCTACGGTCCGGAACCATCCGTTGGTATCTGCAAAGTACCCCTGTTCATCAGGTGCTTCGATGGTCTTGCCATGTCCGCGCAGGTCGCTGGCATAGACTGCATACCCCTTCGTCCGCAGTTTTGTCGCAAAGTGATCGTATCTGAGTGCATGCTCCGCCATACCATGTACGATCTGGATCACGCCGACGATATCACCTCTGGGTATCCATGAGTAGTAGGAAATACGTTTCCCATCACTTGCGGTGAATGATACTGTTCTGGCCATAGGAATCTCCTCTAAAGTGGGTGAGTGGTTATAACGATACACGTATATCATATATACAACGGCATCGCACATCAGTGGACACCGATACATGCAGGAGGAGACAGTGATACTACTCATTGTAGTACCCGTTCCCGTATTGTGCAAGTCCAATATGGGAGATCCCCCTCTATGAGTATAGGGTGGGCGTTGCTGCGGGAGCAGAAGACAGTAGATCTCTCACCCGATGGCTGCAGGATCGTCATGAGATCAGGCAGGATACCCGTATCCGGGACCGGATGAGAACTCTTTTCCGTCTTCTCACCGATGCGCTACCCTCCCCTCCTCTCATCTCGTTCCTGGAGACAGGGTACCCCGGCACGTGAGCTGGTGTAGCGCGGTACCCTGCATCCCAGTCATTTCCTGATGACTTTCTGCCGATACCACTTGTCATTCGAAGCATACCTATCTACTATGGACTCATGGAACAGCCAGCTGCACACACCATCATGGTCATCTCTGATATTCACGGGAACCGCACAGCATTCTCCGCAATACAGAAGCGCCTGAGCAGAGACCACGGGGACCTGCTGCTCATCGCCGGTGATATCGCCCCGCGCTACAGTGAAGGCTGGTCGGAGACCTCAACGCCCTGAGCGACCGGATCACCGCAGTCCACGGGAACTGTGACACCCACTACGATCAGCAGCTGCTGCGATTCCCCCTGCCGGTCTACCAGCGCATCAGCTTCTCAGGACGCACCATCTTTCTCACCCACGGTGATCAGATCAGGCCGTCACATCCACCGCTGCTCTCCCCCGGGGACATCTTCATCTCCGGTCACACCCATACCCCCTCGCTCTATCTGCAGGAGACCAGCGGTATCTTCATGCTCAATCCGGGTTCTGTCACCTCCCCGAGAGGGGGAGGTGCCGCTTCCTACGCCGTGATAACCGCTTCAGGCATCGAGATCAGAGAACTGTATCGTGCCAGACGGATCAGCTCGATCACTTTTGATGTGTTGCAGTAAATATGTAAATATTTATGCATGAATACTGTACTTTTTCCCATATATCTGTATAATTATCCAAAACAACGTGCTATTACGTATATTTATACAATAAACCAAAGATAGAGGGTAGTATGATACAAGTTGGAATCATCGGAGCTACAGGGTACACCGGAGGTGAGCTGATCAGGATCCTGCAGGACCATCCGAACGTGGAGATCACCCTGATCACCTCAACGACCTATGCAGGACAGGCGATCAGTGACATCTACGGGAACCTGCGGGGCAGCTGTGATCTCATATGTCAGGATATCGGGATCGAACAGGCTTCACAGCAGTGCGATATCCTCTTCCTTGCACTCCCCCACGGGATCGCATCCCACCACGTCACCGGGCAGATCCTGAAGAACTGCAGGATCGTCGATCTGGGAGCCGACTACCGACTGCAGGACCCCGCGATCTACACCACCTGGTATCATACCGAACACGGTTCGCCGGAACTGCTGGATCAGGCAGTCTACGGCCTGTGCGAATGGGAGAGAAGCACCATCGCACAGAGACGGCTGATCGCCAACCCCGGCTGCTATACCACCTGTTCCATCCTCTCCCTCGCTCCGCTGGTCAAAGAAGGCTCATAGAGCTTGATACGATCATCATCGATGCGAAATCAGGAGTATCCGGAGCCGGGCGCAAGGCTTCGCAGGCACCCACTATGCAGCATGTAATGAGAGCATCAAAGCCTACGCCGTAGCCTCCCACAGACACACCCCTGAGATCGAAGAGCAGTTGAGCACCGTTGCCGGTGCCCCGATCACGATCAGTTTCACCCCTCACCTCGTTCCCATGAACAGAGGCATCCTCACCACAGCCTATGCATCACTCACAGACGGGGTCACTGCTGATGAGGTCACCGCGACCTACCGGAAGTACTACGGGAACGAACGGTTCATCCGGCTGCTGCCCTATGGGGTATTCCCCGAGACCCGGTGGGTCAAGGGTTCGAATATGTGCGATATCGGTCTGGTGATCGATGAACGCACCGGAAGGATCATCGTCGGCGGGGCCCTCGACAATCTGATCAAAGGAGCCTCGGGACAGGCGATACAGAATATGAACATCCTCTTCGGACTGCCCGAGGATACCGGCCTGCACCAGGTCGCAGGATTCCCCTACTGAAATGAATCATCCGTCAGCACCTGTATGAATGACGGGAAGGAAGCATAGATCATGAAGACCATACAAGGCGGTATCACCGCCCCGAAAGGATATACTGCTGCAGGGATCCATGCAGGCATCAAGAAGGCAAAGAAGGATCTGGCACTGATCATCAGCAGGACGCCGGCAGTCTGTGCCGGCGCCTTCACCCGGAACGTGGTGCAGGCTGCACCGGTGATCTGGGACCGCCGGATCGTAGAAGGGCATGGCACCGTACAGGCCATCCTGATCAACAGCGGGAATGCGAACGCATGTACCGGGGATCAGGGGATGCACGACTGCACCGCCATGGCGGAACTCACGGCACAGAAGCTCACCGACCAGCTGGGCTCCGAGGTCTCCCCCCTGCAGGTATGCATCTGCTCCACGGGAGTCATCGGGGTTCCGATGCCCATGGACACCATAGCCGGAGGGATCGACACGATCACCCCGCTGACGGGCAGCACCCCCGGGCATGCCGATGATGCGGCGACAGCTATCTGCACGACAGATACCTTCACCAAGGAGATCGCCGTAGAGATCATGATCGGGAACCAGCCTGTGCGCATCGCGGGGATGGCGAAAGGGTCAGGGATGATCCACCCCGACATGGCGACCATGCTCTCGTTCATCGTGACCGATGCGGCGATCTCACAGGACCTGCTGCAGCGGTACGTCGGTTCCTCGATCGCTGAGAGCTACAACATGATCTCCGTCGATGGTGATACCAGTACCAATGATACAGTCCTGGTCCTGGCGAACGGAGCCTCCGGAGCTCAAGAGATCATCGACGGGACCGAAGAGGCGAAGATCTTCAAAGAGGCCTTTGATGCGGTGCACACCCATCTGGCAAAAGAGATCGTACGGGACGGAGAGGGCGCCGGGAAGTTCATCGAGGTGGTCGTTCACCAGCATCCAGCGATCAGGATGCGAAGATCATCGCCAAGTCAGTGATCACCTCGAATCTGGTGAAGACCGCGTTCTTCGGCGAAGATGCGAACTGGGGACGGATCCTCTGCGCCATGGGGTATTCGGGAGTGCAGTTCGATCCCCTGCAGGTCTCCCTGTCCCTGAACAGCAGCGCCGGGACCATCCTGCTGCTCGAAGACGGGACACCGCTGGCCTTCGATGAGCAGCAAGCCCTTCAGGTGCTCAAGGAGCACGAGATCCAGGTGATCATAGAGATGAACACCCAAGGTTCCGGCAGTGCCGTCGCCTGGGGCTGTGATCTCAGCTATGAATATGTACGCATCAACGGTGAATACCGATCCTAAAGGAGCAGATAGCGTGATGGAACGATATATTGAGAAAGCGAACGTCCTCATAGAGGCCCTTCCCTACATAAAGCGGTTCTATGAGAAGATCGTCGTGGTAAAATACGGCGGAAGCGCCATGACCGATGAACGCATCAAGGAGAAAGTCATCGAAGACATCGTCCTGATGAAGCTCGTGGGCATGAAGCCTGTCATCGTGCACGGCGGGGGGAATGCGATCACCAGCATGCTCGAACGGCTGGGAAAGAAGACCGAGTTCATCGACGGCATGAGAGTCACGGACAAAGAGACCGCGGAGATCGCGGAGATGGTGCTCTCAGGGAACATCAACAAGCACATCGTACAGACCCTGCAGAACCACGGGATCAACGCTGTGGGTATCAACGGGAAGGATGCCAACACCCTTCAGGCACAGAAACGTCTGGTCAACGGCAGGGATACGGGGTTTGTGGGGGATATCGTGAAAGTGGAGACCTCCCTGGTCTCCTCCCTCATCGCTCACGACTTCATACCGGTCATCGCACCGGTAGGTACCGACGCGCAGGGAAACACCTATAACATCAATGCGGACTTTGCCGCCTCTGCCATCGCCGGGGCCCTGCAGGCTGAGAAACTGGTGTTCCTCACCGATGTCGAAGGGATCATGAAAGACATCGATGACCCGGGATCCATCATCAGAAAGATCGGATCACTCTCGGCACAGCGGCTGATCGATGAGGGCATCATCGCAGGCGGTATGATCCCCAAGACCCTCTGCTGCATCGACGGTATTGAGAAAGGCGTGAAGAGCGTCCATATCCTGGACGGCAGGACCGAACACAGCATGCTCCTTGAGATCTTCACCAACAAAGGTATCGGGACCATGATCACTTCACAGGAGGAGAACCCGTATGAACAGTGACAACACATCAGATATCATCGCAACAGGCACATCGGCATTCGCACAGACCTACGCACAGCTGCCGATCGTCATAGCTTCCGGAGCAGGCTGCACCGTGACCGACACCGATGGGAAGACCTATCTCGACTTCGTGGCGGGTATCGCCGTGAACGCCCTCGGCTACGGGGATACAGACCTGGCAAAAGCTCTCCATGCTGTCATCGATGCTGGGATCACCCACTGCTCAAACCTCTACTGGAACACTCCGGCGGTCACCGCTGCAGCATCATTGGTCAGGCTCAGCGGCCTGAAGAAGGTCTTCTTCTGCAACAGCGGGCTGAAGCGAACGAGGCAGCCCTCAAGCTTGCACGAAAATACGGACATCTCCACAAGGGCCCCAACGCCAACATGGTCATATCCATGCAGAACTCCTTTCACGGAAGGACCTACGGCGCGGTCACGGCTACCGGTCAGCAGAAGTATCACAAGGGCTTTGCCCCGATGATGCCCGACATCGCCTATGCACAGTTCAATGATCTTGAGAGTGTGAAGCAGCTCGTCAGCGAAAGGACCTGTGCCATCCTCGTCGAACCGATACAGGGAGAGGGAGGGATCATCCCGGCAGAACGTGCGTTCCTCGAGGGGCTCAGAGCCTGTGTGATGAGCAGGATATCCTGCTCATCTTCGATGAGGTGCAGTGCGGCATGGGGCGACTGGGCATGCCCTTCGCCTTCCAGCAGTTCGATGTCACCCCTGATGCCGTATCACTTGCAAAAGGGCTCGGTGCGGGCGTTCCCGTCGGTGCCTGGTGATCGGTGAACAGGCGGCAGACACCTTCGCCCCCGGCGATCACGCATCGACCTTCGGCGGGAACTTCCTTGCAGGGGCTGCCGCAGCCTGTATGACCGAGAAGCTCTCGGATCCTCAGTTCCTCTCTCATATAACCGGTGTATCAGCCTACCTGGCAGAACAGCTCACGGGACTGCAGAAGCAGTTCCCGGATCAGATCACACAGGTGCGTGGTATGGGGTTGATGATGGGCCTGGCTATGAAGGAGCCAGTCAGACCGTTGATCGCAGCATGCCTTGAACGCCGACTGCTGCTCGTCGGCGCAGGGACTCATGTCGTACGGTTCGTGCCGCCGCTGACTGTCACGAAAGCAGATATAGATCAGGCGATGGGAATCCTCACAGAGGTGCTAATCAGCCAGTCCTAGCCTCTGAAGCGTCGCAGGCTGCGGGATACCGTTCTCATCGTATCCGCGCAGCTCATAATAGACCTTGAGCAGCGGTTCGAGCTCTACGGGAGTCATCTGCTCACCATGGTAGACCTCGTCCCGGAGGAACCGCTGCGGAAGGGTGTCAGCCTCTGCAGTGAGGCCCATCTGCACATTCATCCATCGCTCGAGTACATGGATCCGTTCCCCGGCCTCAAGGAACTCCTTTCGGGTCAGCGACAGTCCTGTGAGCGAAGAGAACAGGTCACTGTAGATCCCCCAGTCCAGCAGCTTCTTCGCCGCCTGAGGGAATCGATTCATCAGCGACAGGAGGACCGGTACCGAACACAGACGGACCTTCGGATGCTCGAGCAGTACCGAATAGCTCAGCAGCTGGCAGCTCTGCAGTGAATCCACTCCCGATGCGATGTTCTCGAAGAAGACCGTCCAGACGGCCTTCGCACGCAGACTGCTGATGCGCGACAGATCTGCAGAGACCTGGATCCCTTCAAGGAAGGCACCAGAGAATCCACCACCGTTCACCGCACAGGCGAGCCCGCGATCCCAGGACCCGCGGGGATCATAGCCGGGGAGTTCCATCCCTTTGACCTGAACGGCGAATTCCGTACCACCGTATTTCTCACTCAGCCAGCGAGTCCCCCGGGCGAGTTCATCACCGATACCCTCTCGATGGGCAATGAGTCTGATGACCGCGCTGATCTGTTCAGGTCTGCCGAAGGCAAGATCACTGGAGAACAGCCCTCTGTCAGCGGCCTCCATCGCCCAGGCGATCGTCCCTCCGGTCGAGATGGGATCAAGACCGAGGTCGTTGAGCAGATCGTTCCACTGTCCGATCACATCTGGATTATAGTTCCCGATATTAGGACCGAACATGGACATGGTATCATATTCAGGGATCTGACGGGTCACCCCGTCAGGGTACCTGCCCTTATGACCACAGAGCACGGCACAGTGTCTGCAGGTGGAATAGGTCTGACGATACCTTCTCGAAAGTACTTCACCGGCAAGATGCTCGATACGGGGATCGGTCCTTCCCTGGAAATTATTGACCGGGGCATACCCCTCTTCCATGCTGATGCGCATCTGAGAGTTCGTCCCGCAGGCTCTCAGCCGTGCCGTGATGGTATCCCGTTCCAGAGCACGCAGGCCCTGCCGACCGTCTGCTTGAACTTCCGTCCCATCTCTGGCTCTATACGGTAGTCTCTGCCCCTGGCAACCACAGCCTTGAGATTCTTGGAACCCATGACCGCCCCCAGTCCTCCGCGGGAGAGATACCGGTCACCTGAGCAGATGCTCGCATACGGGACACAGTGCTCACCGGCCGGGCCGATCACGAGTGCTCCCTCTTTGGGTCCCAGCTTCAGCTGCTGCTGAGTCTCACGCGTGGTACAGCCCCACTGCTCCCGGGCATCGATGAATTCTACACCCTCATAATGGATAAGGAGCGTGACGGGAGTCTCTGACCGTCCCTCGATGAGTACCCCGTCCCAGCCGGCAGTCTTGCAGGCATAGCCGAACGGGCCGCCGCAGGACGAACTTGCCATGAAGCCCGTCTGAGGCGAGCGGGAGACCCCTTCGAACAGGGCACTGCAGGGCCCCCCGGAAGCGAGAAGAGGCTCATGATGAAACAGAGCAGGTTCTCAGGTGAGAGCGGTTCGATCCTGCTCAGATCGCTCATATGATCATGATAGAGCTTGAGTCCGACACCTTTCCCGCCGAGGAACCGATGCTGGTCCCTCCGCGTGAGCCGTGTGACATACCAGCTTCTATTCGTGAGATCGATATGGAGATAATGGCTGCTCATCCCGTTCTTTTCTATCATCTGAGACCTTTCACAGTACTAGTCTATGCATGGTGATGGCAGAGAACTGACAGCTCTCGACACACCATCTGCAGCTCACACAGGATCTGGGGAAGGCCAGTGCTGGGATCCTTCGTCCATGGTACTCGTCAAAGACCATCACCAGCGCATCCACCGGGCAGGCAAGGACGCAGTTCTCACACGAAAGGCATGTCTGGATCGATATATGAGGGACGAGCCACTCGGATCGGGCAACCTTCTCGATGACATGCCCCTGGACATCCTCGACAGCACCGAGGGGACAGACTCTGCCGCAGGCTCCGCACTCGATACACAGCGCCCGGTCTATATGATGCAGCATCCCCGGCTCCCCGCTGATCGCCGATACCGGGCATACCGACACACAGTCCGTACAGCCGTTACAGCGATCTCGTATACACAATGCCATGATCAGCACTCCTTTCACACAACTCTACTATCTGCTCATGCTGCTGTCAATCAGAACACTTCTGCACAGAGGGTGAGTACCCGACTGATACAAACAGTATATACTACCACAGGGTCCGGTGCAAAGATAGATATGATATTGCCAATGATACGAGTTTGCAGTAGCCTGAGCTAAGGAAACCTTGACATATGGACTATGCATATTACAATAGGGCTTGGCATATCATATATATGCTCTTCGGTAGGAAAGGAGACTTCATGGACATCCACAGGGCCGGGACCCCGAGAAAGCACAGAACACAGCGGATCTTTCTGCAGACGCTCCTCTGGTCTCTCGGCAGGAGTCTTCAGACTGCATCGGTCATCGACCCGGCGATCAGAGAGCTGACAGCCCGGCTGCCCGAGCGGTATGTGCTCGCGCTGTCGGTGCATCAGGAGAATCCTGCCGTGGTCATCGAGAAGAACCCCGAAGGGACTCTCTCTGCCAGAGGCCGGATCAGACCCGGCGGGTCCATCGACCTCCTGCTCGATTTCCATACCATCGCGGGAGCCCTGCTGATGCTCACCTGCAGAGAGAGTACCGCTCATGCCCTGGTGAGGGACAGACTGCAGCTCATCGGGGATCAGCAGCACGGCTGCACGGTGATCCGCATGCTCGATCGCCTGGCAGTGATGCTGCTGCCCTCGTCTCTGGCACAGAAAGCCGTCAAGCGGTATCTATCACCCACACACAAACACGCCATGCGGGCAAAGCTGTATCTCTGCGCATGGGCGGGACGATAAAAGGAGTTCCTCTTGGATCAGTACCTCTCATTCGATTTCTTCGCACGACCGAGGATCATATCAGGATCGAAAGCCCTAGAGGCTATCGTGGGAGAACTTGAGCACCTTGGCATCCAATCACCGCTGATCCTGTGGTATGCAGGAAGGAGCTCCTCGCAGCTGCAGGCACTGAAGAAGGCACTGGGAGAGTCTCCCGCAGCAGCTGCTGCGGTATGCAGGATGGGGGATCACCCCAGCCGTTCGGAATTCAAGGAGATTCTGACGCTCATGAGCTCTTCAGGCTGCGATGCACTGCTGGTCCTGGGAAGCGGCAGCATTCAGTCAACCGCGAAACTGCTGAATCTGATGTACAGCAGGTCTGTCGACATCGAACAGCTCCCTGAGCTCCCGGAGAGCAGAGAACCGCTTCTGCCCATATAGCCATCCTCGATGAACAGACTGACGGCAGGGAGGCTGCCTGCCGACTCCTTGTTGACGAATTCAGACTGTCTGACCCTGCGATCTATCCCGATACGATCGTGATCGATGAACGGATCTGCGGCTCCTGCACTATGAGAGAACTCGCTGATTCAGCGATCATCTCCCTTGCACAGATCTGTGAATGCTACCGGGCCCATACCAGTTCCCCCATGATCAAGGCATGGACCAACCCGGCTCTCCGGTTTCTCGGCGATCATCAGAGTCGGAGTACCGGTAAGAAGGCACGGGCTGCCCACCTCAATGCCGCAGTCTATGCACAGATCGCTCACAGCACCGTGGGGTTCGGACCGATCTCCACGCTTGCAGAGCTCTTCGAGATCTCGCAGTTCTGCAGTGCAGCAGAACTCACTGCAGTGGTACTCCCCTATTACATCAGAGAGCTCGAAGAGACCCGCAGCACGCTCTTTACCGAAGTCTTCCGTGAGATCAGCACGCTGAGCTCTGCAGAGGCAGATCGATCCTTCCGTCAGCATGAGAGCCTCGCACAGGCTCTCACCGCACTGGCTGCAGCCAATGAGGAGAGAGCCTCGACCACCGGGAAGCGGCCGATCATCGAATCGATGATCCGTCAGACCAGGCGGCTGCTCTCCGCTGATGATCAGCACGAACTCCTCACGCTTCTCGATACGATCGTCACACACACAGCAGCTCAGACTGCCAGGGGAGGGCTGATATGAGACTCCCGGACTATTTCCACTTCAGCATGCGCGTCAGACTCATCGCAGGCTACGATGCCCTTGAGAGACTTCCTGAGCTGCTCGGTGACTTCTCCTGCCAGCATCCCCTGATCCTTACCGACCAGAACGTCACCGAAGCGGGACTGCTTGAACTTGTCGATAATGTCCTTACCCGGGCAGCAGTGAGCAGCGCCTGCACGCGTATGATCACTCCTGCTGATTCACAGGCTGAGGCTGTCAACGCAGCAGCAGCCGCCTATGCGGCAGCAGACTGTGACGGGATCATCGCACTCGGTGGGGGTTCGGTGATCGATATGGCAAAAGGAGTGTCCCTCCTGCTCTCCTGTGACCCGCAGATCTCTGATATTCGAGCGTATGCCCAACACAGCTGTTCCCACCTCACGACCATCCCATGTGTCGCGATCCCCACGACTTCCGGGACCGGCAGCGAAGTGACCCGAACAGCAGAGATCACAGATACCCCCGGTACACAGATGCTGAGGTTCTCCTCAGAGACCCTTCAGTGCTCCGCAGCTCTTATCGATCCCCGCATGAGTACGACCCTTCCCTCTGTGCTCTCCGCATCGACCGGGATGGATGCCCTCTCTCACGCTTTTGAAGCCTATACCGGCCTGGGAAAGAACCCGCTGAGCGACGGTCTGTCGGTTCAGGCGATCGAACTCATCTCCGCCCACCTCGAACAGGTCACTACAGAACCGGCTGACCTCACCGCCTGTATGGCTATGGCTGTGGGATCGACGATGGCAGGGCAGGCCAGTGACAACTCCCCTCCCGGGATCACCCATGCGATCGCACATGCCTCTCAGATCTGTGCGGGGTACATCATGGGAGCTCTGTGAGTATCCTGCTGCCCTACGGACTTGAGTACAACGGACACAAGATCACCGGCGAGCTTGAGGAGCTTGCCCGCCTGATCACAGGAGGGACATCAGCAGAAGATGCCATCGCCTACCTGAGAACCCTCAATGGGCAGCTCTCAGCGACCACAGAGGGAGCTCACAAGACCCGTCTGCATGATATCACAGATCAGTCGGGAGCGGCGTCAGTCAGACCCGAGCACCTCCCGCTCGTTGCCCGCAGGTCCTCGGGGACCCACTGCAATTCTACAATCCCGAGCAGTTCGAGTACCAGGACGTACTCAACCTGCTCGAAGCGGCTTACTGGGGCTATCCACTCGACAGGACACTCATAACGCAGGGTAAGAGATAGACTATAAAGAGGCAGGTAGTGCTGCACCTTTTCATTGTGCAGCACTGCCTGATCGTGATATTATACAGAATGAGGTATTGATTGGATGGAAAAACTGCAGATTCTTGATACAGATCGTATCGACATGCTCTTTGGAGGAGATCTGTCAATGGTACAGGAGATCTATTCGATCGCCAGTGATGATTTCCCGGTCGTTGCCGACAGACTGTTCGAAGCCCTGACAGCCAACGACCTTGAAGCTGCTGCAGGCTTTGCACATACCCTCAAGGGGAGTATATCCAATGTGGGGGAGAGCGTGCGAGCCGTATCGCCGACAAGATCCAGCAGGCTGCCATGCAGCAGGATCTGAGTGCCTGTACCACGCTCTATCCGGTGTTCAGGACCGAGATGGAATCGTTCCTCTCAACACTCAAGAGTTACTCGGGACTGGAGGATTGATGCAGGTCCTTATAGCAGATGATGATCAATCAGTACGTTTCATCCTGAAAGTGCAGCTGCAGTCCTGGGGATACGATGTGATCATCTGTGAAGACGGAGAAGAGGCCCTCGGCTACCTGACTTCGGCAAGACCGCCGAGGATCGCGATCCTCGACTGGATGATGGATGGGTATACGGGAGTCGAGATCTGTTCGATCCTGAAGAACACTCAGCCGCTGATCTATATCATCCTGCTCACCGCCAAAGCTTCAGAGGAGAATCTGGTAGAGGCGATCAACAGCGGAGCTCACTGTTTTCAGACGAAACCGGTCTCTCCGGGAGTACTGAGAAGTCATATCGATGTAGGTAAGCGTCTCATCCATGCAGAAGACAAACTCCTGACGCAGGAGCGGGAGATCCGCCTGCAGTGCTATGGCGCGATCGCTGATCTGGCTGAAGCCCGGCACAACAATACCGGCAAGCACATGCAGAGGATCAGCCTCTACACCCATCTTCTGGCAGTGAAGATGGGACTGCCGCAGGAACAGTGCGAAGATATTGCCATGTCCAGTCGTTTCCATGATATCGGGAAGGTGGGGATCGCCGATACGATCCTGCTCAGCCAGGATCCTATACGGAAGCACAGCGCAGTATCATGACCACCCATACGGTGATCGGCTATGAGATCCTCGCGACCGTCCCTACCCTGCAGACTGCGGCACGCATCGCCCGTCATCACCATGAGAAGTGGGACGGGACAGGGTATCCTGACGGGATCAGCGGGGAGAAGATCCCCATCGAAGCTCGCATCGTCTCGATCGTCGATGTGTATGATGCCCTGAGATCCCAGCGCATCTATAAAGAATCATGGGATCATGAACAGACACTGACATACATGAAAGACCTGTCAGGCAGTTCGTTCGACCCGAAGATCATGGATATATTCCTTCGTCATCATCAGCTGTTCAACGATATATTCCTGGCCAATCAGGTATAGGGGTTCAGCCCGAGCCTGTCCTTCCACTCCAGATACTGTGATTCATAATGGATGGCGGTCCGCCTGATCGGGGAGTAGACTCGATCTATGTGCACCAGATCCTCAGCAGCACCGGGAACATCATCATACAGGTTCAATCCGCAGAAACAGAGCATCGCACAGCCCAGCAGTTCGGCATCGATGATCCTCGGCACCTCGATCGGTATTCTCAGGATCTGTGCCTTCATGTAGTTCCAATGGAACGATCTGGCCTGTCCCCCGCAGTGACGTACCGAGGAGACCTGGTGGCCGGCTGCTGAGAACTGTTCCAGGACCCGCCTCACAGAGAACCCGAGCCCTTCGGCGACCGCCCTTCCCCGCTGCGCGGGATTATCCGAACAGCTGTTACCATCAGTGAACACGCCGCCGACAAAACCGTCCTGCAGCGCGGCATGGGTATCACCGGCGGGGTAGAAGAAGTAGTCATGCTGAGGAATACTCATGGTGATCTGCCGGGTGATCTGCTCATAGGAGAGATCCGCCAGTCCCGAGTTCGAACGGTACCACTCGAAGACCTCACCGGATGCCGGCAGCAGTCCTGCAAGCGTCCAGGTCCCGTCTATGATGTTCGGCAGGGTACGCAGCCCGGGATGGCTGCGGTGATCTCTGAGAATCAGATTGATCCCTTCGGAGGTCCCGGCTCTGTCACAGGTCATCCCCTCGGTCACCACACCGCTTCCGATCAGTGCAGCATGAAAATCGATCAGACCGGCAAAGATCGGGGTACCCGCAGGTATACCATAGGCGATCGCTGCAGCATGGGTCACCTTCCCCGCCCGTTCACCTGCTTCGATGAACGGCGGCAGCTTCTCCTGCGGGATCGAGCAGGCTTCGAGCTGCGCGGTATCCCAGATGAAGGGTGCGAATGCTGCATGGGGAAGGAAGGTAAAGAGCTCTCCACTGAGCAGGGCCGACACATACTCAGGACAGCCGGCGAACCATCGGGTCTTCTCCAGCAGGTGCTCATCGGTGTGTATGGCATGGACGAGTCTGGGCAGGTAGAGAGACCTGACCCCCTCGATCGGTGTTGAAGGGGTGGTGAGCCATGAGATCGCCGGGGCTGCCGGTCTGAAGTGCTCATCGACCGGGACCAGAGTCGGCCCGTTTCCGGTCACACACACCGCATCGATCCGACTGACGCCCTGCAGACGGGAGACGGCCTGCAGGAGTGCCCGTTCCCAGGAGAGAGCGGGATCGAGCTGCTCATAGAACGATTCCAGGGGTACCCGGCTGTAGGAACAGAGGTTCCCCTCACTATCGATGACGGAAGCTTTCACAGAAGAGGTCCCGACATCTATCGAGAGTGCATATCTACTTCCCATCGATGAGTTTGTTGATGAACTGCCTGTTATCGAGCAGCGGGCTGAGTGTTCGTCCATGATGCAGCCTTGAGATGATCCTGGCAAAGAGATCGGTGACGTCGGTATAGATGAACCAGGGTTTCTGAGCAAGCCGCTCATCATGGTAGACCGCGTTGGTACCGATGATCCTGAAGAAATCACCATCCTCATAGGCTTTGTTGAAGGTATCGATGGCATCACCGTTGAAGAACGGCAGACTGATCGCACAGATGATCCTTTTGCCCGAGTGCCTTGAGTTCCTCATCGCTGAGAGCAGCGTCCCGCCCGTGCCGATCATATCATCGGCCATGAAGACCGTCTTGCCGGTGACATCACCGAGCAGTCGTATGGATTTGATGTTGGAATTCTTGGCGTTCGTACTGACTTTGGAATAGTCTCGTTCCTTGTACAGGATCGCCAGCGGTTTATGCAGAGCCTCTGCATAGAACTTGTTTCGTGATACCGCTCCGGTATCAGGACTGACGACGACCAGATTCTGGTCATCGAAGTTGACCAGGCGTCTGAGCTGCAGCAGGACCTGATAGCTGGCATGCAGATTCTCCAGCCTCAGATCGCTGAAGCTGTTCTCGATCTCCTGTGAGTGAATATCGAGGTGATGATTCGATCGACACCCATGAACTCACAGGTCCTGCCGAACCAGCTTGCAGTCAGCCCCTCTCTCCCGCTCTTCTTGTGCTGCCGTGCATACGGATAGGAGGGAAGGACCAGATGCACACTCTCAGCACCGGCTACTTTCACCGCACTGATCGTAGTGAAGAGGAACATGAGATAATCATTCACACTGAGTACTGAAGGTTCCTTCGAACCGTATACACTCACTGGATACTGGTTCGCCATATCGAAGACGATGAAGATCCTCAGGCCGCGGACAGATTGAAGGATCTCTGCCTTGACCTCACCATTGGCAAACTGAGTGAACTTGACGGGAATCTCGAAATTCGGTGCATGGTAGACTTTTGAGGGCTTGTAGTGGGGGATCTTCCTGTTGTTGACGTCCTCGATCAGCGTCACGAACTTCAGGATCTCCTCTTCGGTCATATCATGCCGCTTGGCAAGAGCTGATGACAGCTTCTTATAACGCTTGGTATACAGCTGACGCAGGTGCTTTAGAATCTTTGCGGTGAAGGGTTCTGCACCCGGTCCTGCAATGACTCCCAATTTGTTGGGTTTGACAATACTCATAGCGTGAGAATACCACAGCATCAATTTTAAGGTCAACGGCACGGGGATATGAGCATCATATCTTTTCACACTACCTGAGACACTCAGAGATGGTCCCTCTGTTCTGCGGTCCCGGCCTCCCCAAGATCATCCTTCTTCTGTCACCGGATGTATTGACACAACTGCCATCCGGGCGTATCTTAGAGGTGCAGCAGGGGAATACAAGCCCTGCGGCAACGTACTTCGAGGGAGGGACATGGTCCCGACCGGCGGTTATAGTCCGCAATCCACCGAATGGTGGGTGACACGGTGAAATTCCGAGACCGACAGTGAAAGTCTGGATGGGAGAAGAACGTCATATCCTGAACCTGTATGCATATCGCATAGACAGCAAGACATGACATCTCCCGGAAAACTCATTTTAATGGAGGAACCTTATGAAAGGTCCGTTTTCCGGTTCGCCGAATCACTCAAAGATCACGATGATCTCACTTTCTCTGGTCATGATCCTCATCATGACCTTCGTCTCCTGTGCAAAAGAACAGGAGAGTCAACCCTACCGCATCGCGGTATTCGTCCCGGGTATCGTCTCAGGTCCCCGATCTACGAGATGCTCGTAGCAGGAGCACAACAGGCTGCCGAGGAGCACGAACAGGCTGTGGTCCAGTCATCGAAGGAGGCAGCAATCAGGCCTCTGGGAAGAGAGCATCTCCACACTGGCCGCTTCACAGGAGCATGATCTGATCGTGACCTCCAACCCCGCGATGCCGGCGATCGCCGCCGGCAGTCTCAGCGAAGTTCCCCGAGCAGCGATTTGCCATCATGGATGGGGCTCTTGAAGGGAACGAGGCCATCTACACCCTGCGCTACGACCAGCAGCAGCAAGCCATGCTCGCAGGACATCTTGCAGGACTGATCACTGCAAGCTCAATGAGCGGTGCGAACGATCAGCTGAAGATAGGACTGATCGCAGGTCAGGAGTATCCTGACATGACCGATCTGATCCTGCCCGGATTCACTGCAGGTGCACAGACAGCCCATGCATCAGTGGCGGTGGAGTTCCGTGTCGTGGGTAACTGGTATGATGCGGCAAAGGGCTCCGAGCTTGCCAGAGCCATGATAGCCGATGGGGTCGATGTCATCCTCCCGATCGCAGGAGGAGCGAATCAGGGGGTCCTGACAGCTGCTGCAGATGCCGGGACCTATGTCCTCTGGTATGATACCAACGGCTATGCCCTGCAGAAGGGGACCGTTGCCGGATCGACGGCGATCAGACAGGACAAGGCAACCTATGAGACGGTGGTCAAAGCCATCGAAGGGACCCTTCCCTTCGGCTCAGCTGAGACGGTCGGTCTCGAACGGGGATACATCACCTTCATAGAAGATGATGAGCTCTACCTGGAGCTCGTACCGCAGGAGATCCGTGATCAGCAGCATGCATTCATCGAGTCGATGATGCAGTGACCGCATAGAGGGGTGATACGCTTGGACAGCACTGGAGATCAGACACCACTTATCGAGATGAGGGATATCCATAAGACGTACGCTTCCAACGGGGTCCATGCCTGCAGAGGGATGCACATACGCATCCAGCAGGGTACGACTCATATCATAGCAGGAGAGAACGGCGCAGGCAAATCCACCATCATGAAGATCCTCTCCGGTGACATCACCCCCGATGCCGGTTCCATCTGGTTCAAGGGCAGGAAGGTGAACTTCCGACATCCAGAGGATGCCCTTGACCAGGGGATCGGCATGATCCATCAGATCCTCCACTACTTCCCTAGCCTCACCGTCCGTGAGCATATGATGATTGGCATGAAATCTCTTCCGCTGTATGCACGCATACGGCCGGAGGCTATCGATGCTCATATCACGGAGATCGCCGATCACTATCATATGTACTGCAATCCCCATGAACGAGTGGATCATATGAGTGCCGAAGCTCGTCAGATCACTGCGATCCTGTCTCTAATCAGCAGGGGTACAGAACTCTTCATCCTCGATGAACCCCCGCAGCAGGTACTAGAAGCAGCAATGATGCTGAAGCAGGAAGGGAAGACCATCATCATCATCACCCACAACATCAAAGATGCTCTGGCCTATGGCGATCAGATCACCGTCCTGCGGGGAGGTGCCAATCAGGGGACCTTCCCGGCTTCGGGACTCACACGCGATGAGCTTTCTGATCTGATCATGGGAGAGCATGTCAAGCGACAGGAAGGACACCGTCCGTCCAATCATGAGAGCCCTGTCGACCGGAGCGGAGAACCGCTGATCAGGATCAGCGCCCTGAGCGGAGGAGACCTGCAGTCACAGGATCAGATCCATGATGTCTCACTGTCTGTCTATCCCGGGGAGACCGTGGCAGTGGTCGGGATCAAAGATAACGGACTGCGTGCCATGGAGCTCTGGTGACCGGTAAGACCCGGCACCGCTTCATCCCGCTGAGCGGCAGTGTCAGGATCAGGGACCGCAGCCCCCGGCAGTGTTCCAGTCAGGTCCTGGGGTATATCCCCTCTGACCGGCTTGAGACCGGCAGCTCGGTCACCATGAGCGTCACTGATAATATCATGATCACTATGAGGACCGATTCACGCTGCCTCAGCACCTGGTCCCTGCCGGGAGGCAGACCTCTGCTGCTGCCGATCTTCTCCCGGAGAGCACTCAGGGAACTGACCGAACGCATCATCAGTGCCTTCAGGATCACGGGGAAAGGGGATCATCCCCTTGAGAGCCTCTCAGGAGGCAACATCCAGAAACTGATCACTGCCCGGGCCCTCTATCAGGATCCGGAGGTCCTCGTCTGCGCTGATATCTCCTGGGGACTCGATGTCAAGACACGGGAGACCCTCTTCGAAGCGATCGATCAGCACAAACGGAGAGGGATGGCTGTGCTGTTCTTCACCTCTGAAGTCAATACGGCTCTCGATGAGGCGGACAGGATCGCAGTACTGAGACATGGACGGCTCACGGCCGTCCTCGATAATCATAGGGATCTGACCGCAAAGGATATTGGAGGGCTCATGCTATGAGACGATACCGGGATACCGCGGCCGCCCTTTGTGCGGCCGCTGCTGCAGTGCTTCTGCTGCTTACCGTCTTGAGTCCTGATCCTGCCGGGACGATCGCCAGTCTGATCAGGGGGCCGTTCGCAAACACCTACACCTTCGGGAACATGCTTGCGACCATGTCCATCCTGATCATCTGCGGGGCTGGCATGACCATCTCATTCCAGGCCGGTCTGTTCAACCTCGGAGGAGAGGGACAGATCTACAGTGCAGGGCTGGCCGGGGCTGTGATCGGACTGCTGCTGCCGGTACAGACAGGCATCATCGGCACCCTCCTGATCATGATCATCGGTACGGCAGTCGGGGCTCTGATCGCCGGGGTATCGGGGTATCTGCTCTATCGATTCAGGATCCATGAACTGATCTCATCCTTCCTGCTCTCGGGAGCCCTTGTCTATTTCGTCGACTTCCTCATCTCGAACCCGCTGCGCGATACCGACGGCTTTCTTCAATCGACCCGGCAGATCCCTCAGGCGTTCCGACTCCCTTCCATCCTGCCGCCATCGAACCTTACCTCCGCCCTCTTCTTCGCAGTGATCACAGCAGCTTCACTGGCGTTCTGGCTCTACCGCATGCGCGGCGGCTACGAACTGAGGGTCTTCGGGACCAACCCCTCCTTTGCGGAGTTCGGGGCGATTCCCCATAAGCGGTATACCATCCTGCCGATGCTCATCACTGGGGCCTGCTACGGACTGGCAGGCACGCTCATGGTACTCTCCACCCAGTATGCAGCCATCATGGGGTTCACAGCCGGGTACGGCTGGAACGGCATAGCCGTTGCCCTGATCGCCGGGAATAATCCGATACTCGTCATCCCTGCAGCTTTCCTCCTGGCGTGGCTCGAGACCGGCATCCGGACCGCGATGTCCGGCAGCTCCCTCAGCTTTGATATGAGCAATGTCATCAGGGGGATCATCCTGTTGAGTATCACCCTGCGTCTGGCGGGAAGCCGGAGAAGGAGCATGAAGTGACCTACTCGATACTGGCATACGGGATACCGATCCTGCTCGCGGCGATCGGCGGCTACCTTACCGATATATCGGGAAAGATGAATATCGCTCTCGAAGGTCTTATCATGGTGGGAGCCTTCACCGCATATGGGGTCATGGCTGCTACCTCCTCCTATTTGCTTGCCTTCACCGCCGCTGCACTGGTCCCGGCTCTCATCTCAGCGGGGTATGAGACACTCACCACCGTCTACCACGGGAACATCTTCGTCACCGGTCTTGCCGTGAACCTGCTGCTGCCGGGCCTGACTGCCCTGCTCTCAGTCAGGCTCTATACTTCCAGCGGTGTGCTGAGTCTGCAGACCGATCATATGCTCTCATCTGTCACACTGCTGCAGATCATCACTGTCATCACGCTGATCGTCTTCGTCACAGCCTATGGGATCCTGCATCAGACGAAGGCTGGACTGTTGCTGCGTGCAGCAGGGTTGAACAGAAGAGCCTTTGAGATCAGGGGCGGCTCCCCCGATGCGGTACAGCGGACAGCCTTTGCGCTCTCTGGACTGCTGTGCGGTCTCTCAGGAGCCTATCTCACCCTCTCGCTGCATGCGTTCGTACCGAACATATCATCTGGGAAGGGATGGCTCGCTCTGGCTGCGATCTATCTGGGAGACCGAAGACTCTCCGGCCTGGTCTATGCCGCGCTGTTCTTCTCGGTCGCCGAATATGCGGCCAACCGGGCACAGGGTCTGTTTGACATGCCGGCCTCCCTCTTCCTGGGATTTCCCTTTCTGATCACGTTCCTCGGACTTTTCGTCAAAGCCATGTTCAGAAGCAGGAGAAACGATCATAAAAAGCCCTGAAGTTGTGTTAAATTTCTGTTAATAACACTTCTAACAAATACTTAGCATCATTCACACTATTTACACATTTCTCATCGTTTGCTAACATTCGGACATATGAACGTACTAGGACAACTACTGCAAATCATCGGGAGTCTGGGACTCTTCCTCTATGGCATGAAAGTCATGAGTGAAGGTGTCCAGAAGACTGCTGGTGACAGGATGAAATCGATCCTCAAGCTGATGACTGGAAATCGATTTGCTGCGATCTTCACCGGATTCGCCATCACGACCATCATACAGTCTTCTTCTGCGACCACCGTCATGATCATAAGCTTTGTCAATGCGAACCTCATGAACCTGTCCCAGGCTATAGGAGTAATACTCGGGGCAAACATAGGAACCACTGTCACAGGCTGGATCGTCGCCATTCTGGGATTCAAGGTCAGCATCTCTGCGCTGGCAATACCTGCGATCGCGATCGGTGCGCCGTTCCTCTTCATCAGGCGCCTGAAGCATAAGGATTTCGGAGAGGTCCTGGTAGGGTTCGGACTGCTGTTCCTCGGACTGGAATTCCTCAAGGATTCCGTACCTGATATCCAGCAGCATCCCGATATCCTGCAATACATCCAACTGGTGAGCAACAGCGGATTTCTGAGCATGATCCTCTTTGTCATCATCGGTATTCTCATCACCGCCATCGTGCAGTCTTCCTCTGCCGCCATGGCGATCACCCTCACCATGGCCTATTCAGGTTGGATCGGATATCCGGCCGCTGCAGCCATGGTACTCGGGCAGAACGTCGGTACGACGATCACTGCATACCTCGCCTCGATAGGCACCAGTGTGACCGCACGAAGAGCATCACGGGCTCATGTGATGTTCAATATCATCGGGACGATATGGGTCATGATCCTGTTCAACCCCTTCCTGCATCTTGTCGATATCATAGTACCGGGAACGGTCTTCGGTGATGCAGATGCACACAACCTGCCTCAGCACCTTGCGATGTTCCATACGGTCTTCAATGTGATCAACACCCTGCTGTTCATCCCCTTCATCGGGAAGTTCACTCACCTCATCGAACGGATCGTCCCTGCCAGGCCTGGAGAGCTTGAGACTACCTACGAATACAAGTTCAAATATATCAGTTCCAGCCTTCAGGATACCCCTGAGATCTATCTGCTCACCGTCAAAGACGAGGTGGTGAAGATGACCACCGTCGTCTCTGATATGTTCGGCATCTTCCGCACGATCTTCAACGACCCTGACAAGGAGATCGGTGATGAGGTGAAGACGATCAAACGGATGGAGGAGTATACCGATCAGATGCAGGAGGAGCTCTCCCAGTTCCTCGCTGAGCTCTCACAGGAGAACCTGAACCCCAACAGGGCAAAGGAGGTGAACTGCCTTGTCCGTATCCTCAATGAGCTTGAGAGCATCGGTGACAGCTGCTACAACCTGATCCTGCTCTCTGAACGCAGGCAGACCAAGGGCTATCGATTCACCGAGGAGTCTCATGAGCACTTGAAGGAGTATGGTGAGATGGTCCAGCAGTTCATCGATTTCATACGGGATCACATGGACCGCAAGATCTCCAATACTGACCTTCAGACGGCTAACACGTTCGAAGACCGTATCGATGCGAAGCGCAACGAGATGCGTAAGATGGTTCAGAAGGATCTGAAAGAAGGCGCCCATGTCAAATCAGAACTGCTGCTCCTTGATAAGGTCAGACACCTCGAACATATCGGGGATTACTGCATCAACATCGCCGAGGCGCTCTACCTGATCGAAGCTACCTGATCGAAGGTCGGCTGAGACTTCCCTTCTCATGATCGGAAGTCTCAACTGCTTCCCCCTCTGTGAGCATCCGGTACCGCCTTCCGGCAGCATGATAACAAGAAGAGCACCCCTCTGACATGGTTCATACCACGTCAGAGGGTGCTCTATCTATGATCTGTGAGGTATCACGCCATCATCTGGCAGCAGGTTCAGGGTCGAAGATCTGCAGGGGCTCAGAGAGGCTGAACAGTGCACCGGCAGCCTGCTGCAGCACATCCATCTTCATCTGTGCTCTGCTCTCCATGAGATCGATATCACGGTAGAGCTTGTCGAGTCTCAGATTCCCGGCAGTCCCTGTCGAGGTCCTGTTTCGCAGAGTCTCCTGAGGATCCAGTGCAGCCACATCTTCCAGGTGCAGACCGACCTGTCGATAGGCATCTCTGAAACTCATACCTGAAGCTACGAGTTCCAGGGCCTTATCGGTGGCATAGATCTCCGGGGCGAAGGAGCCCTCGAGAGTCTTCTCATGCACCTGCAGCTCCCTGAAAGTGAGATCCATCACCTGGACACAGGTGAATGCCACATGAGCTGCTCTCATCAGGGGTCTTTGGTGTCCTGAAATCTCTATTGTATCCTGAAGGCAGTGATCTGATACAGTTCTTTATCTGCATGGCACAGGCCGATACGATCGCCGACTTCGATCGGGTCAGTTCCAGTCCGTCGGGGTTCTTCTTCTGCGGCATGATGCTCGATCCTGAACAGAGCTGCACCGGCAGGCTGAAATACCCGAACTCAGGCATGGAGTAGAGGATGAGGTCCTGAGCGATCTTGCTCAGCGTGAGACAGATGTAATCAAGGGCATCCACGACGATGGCCTCGAACTTACCCCGGGAGTTGTTCGCATACAGGACATTGTTCTGCACTCTGCTGAAGCCCATGAGTCCTGCACTCATCTCACGGTCAAGCGGCAGCGGTACGCCGTAGCTTGCCGCTGACCCGAGCGGTGACTGGTCGATCAGATCGAGCACCTGTGCAAGATGTTCGGTCTCATCGAGCAGTTCCTCGGCATATGCAGCAGCCCACAGCCCCACTGAGGAGGGCATTGCCACCTGCATATGGGTACGGCCCGGCATGGGAACGTGGGTGTTGAACTCAGCGAACTTGGTCATCACGCGTACCAGATCCGTACTGACAGAGACCATCTTGATCAGAAAGTCCTTCATCCACAGTCGCAGGGCTGTCTGGACCTGATCGTTCCTGCTTCGTCCGGTGTGGATCTTCTTCCCTGCATCACCGCAGAGTTCGGTGAGCTTCTGCTCGATCGCAGTATGGCAGTCCTCATCCTCGCGCCTGATGGGAAATGCATGGGCATTGTCGAGTTCGATGATACGCTGCAGTCCGCTGATGAGCGCTGCGAGCTCGCCGGTCTCAAGGATCCCGATATGTCTGAGCATCGAGGCATGTGCAGCACTGGCAAAGCAGTCAGCTTTCACCAGTTCCACATCAAGGAGGTAGTCGTTGCCCACCGTGAAGGATTCGATGAGTGAATCCAGTGTGTAGTCTTTCTGCCAAAGTGTAGCCATAATACCCCCCATCGGTAAGTGATCGATGGTGTCGATTGTATCCGCTTTTGCTGCGCTGTTCAACGGCAGGGGTCCTGAAGATACCACAATCAGGGCATAACCGACCGATGACCGACAGCTCCCATGCTGCCGGTCACCGTTCATTCAGGAAAGAAGTTTCTTCAGTCGTCCATACAGCTCTTTGACTGCAGGGTCGTCCTGCCCGCTGTGTTCCGCGATCAGCTTGGCAGTCTTGCTGCACTGCGGGGTCATATAGCCAGACTCCCGTGCGCAGTCCTCGGCAAGGATCCGGGCAGATCGGGCAAGAGCCCGTGCGAGTCTGCCGCCCCCTGTCTTCTTGAGCTCAGTCGAGAGTGCTGAAGCACTCTCCTGCTGCGCGACCTTCTGTGCACAGAGCTCCAGGAGCCGTTCAGCGATCTCAGGGTCTCTGGGAACAGGTTCCGGATACTCTTCTGCCACAAGGAAGATGGCATGAGAGGGACAGGCATCCACACAGGCCCTGCAGCCGCTGATGCATCGAGCTTTGTCTATCTGCCCGTTCTCGGTATCGGTAGCGCCTGTCGGGCAGACGAACAGACACAGGCAGTCTTTCGTACATAATCTGATATTTCGTGATGCGTACATGGGGGACCTCCTACTCGACCTGTGAGAATCGTGATTCCGGGGCTTTGCATATGGGGCAGAGCTTCGGCTTGGCTTTCCCGATAGAGATGAATCCGCAGGCTTCACAGATGAAGACTTCTGTATCTTCAAGCAGTGACTCGCCGGTACGCTCATACCGTGAGATCAGACTCTTCTGGATCTTCGTGACTTTCTCTCCCCAGGTCAGGGCCCGTAGAGGACCCCGTTCATGCTTCTCCCCGCAGCAGCTGCAAGTGATGCATAGGTCGATCTCAAGTCTTCGCCTATCAGCTTCTGCAGCGTATCGAAACTACCCGCATCAGCTGTATCGTGCGTATAGTGCTGAGCTAGCTGGTCGAAGAGACTGGAGATCTCTTCGTTCTGCTGCAGTGCAGCAGCCTTGGTGAGATTACTGAACACAGCACTCAAACACCGGTCGTTCATCATAGCTGTCCCCCTTCCTGAAATGTATATCATGTCTGCATCCCCTCTCTCAGACAGGTGAGCCGCAGATATGACACTATCATACCACACAGGTCCCCTGTTGTGGAGATAGTACCTGAAACTTCGGCAGGAGCATGGGATACAGGAGGGAGTAGTATGTCATAACGCAAAAGATGTGCAGAGCAGCAGAGGATGATCTGCTGCTCTCAGGTGATCAAAGAGATCATTCCACCGTCACGCTCTTGGCAAGATTCCTCGGCTGGTCCACATCCCTGCCGAGTTCTATGGCGCAGTAGTAGGCAAACACCTGAGAGGGGATCACCATCAGGAAGGGGTACATCAGTTCATTGGCCTCGGGACAAAGAAGACATCATCAGCGATCTCTGCCACCTCGGTATCACCCTCTACGGCAAAGGCTATCAGGGGACCCTTGCGTGCCTTCACTTCCTTCATGTTCGAGATGACTTTATCGCGCAGGGCATCATCCGGGACGATGAACAGACTGGGAGTCTCCTCATTGATCAGGGCGATCGGTCCATGCTTGATCTCTGCAGCACTGTACCCCTCTGCGTGGATATATGAGATCTCTTTGAGCTTCAGTGCCCCTTCGAGGGCTACCGGATAGTTCAGTCCGCGACCGAGGAACAGTACGTTGGTGTGCTTGTAGTACTTTCTCGCAAGGCTCTGGAGCTCATCGGTCTTTGACAGGATCTGCTCGATATGAGAGGGAACACTCTGCAGTCCCTTGATGAACTCGAGTCCGTCCTCAAAGGCCATATGGCGCATACGGGCAAGGATGAGGGTGAAGATATAGAAGATGGTAAGCTGGGAGGTGAATGCCTTGGTCGAAGCTACAGCGATCTCAGGGCCGGAATGCAGATAGACTCCGCCGTTCGACTCCCGGGCTATCGTGGAGCCTACGACGTTGCAGACCCCGAGGACCTTGGCCCCCTTACGCTGGAGCTCTCTCATGGCATAGAGCGTATCAGCGGTCTCCCCGGACTGTGATACGGCGAAGTAGAGTGAGTTACGCTCTACGATGGGATTCTTATAGCGGACCTCGGAGGAGAGTTCGGCAGTCGCCGGGATCCTGGCGATACGTTCGATCAGATACGCGGCGATCAGGCTGGCATAGTAGGAGGTACCTGCCGCGATGATCTTGACCCGCTCGATCGAATGGAGCTCCTGAGGGAGCATATCGAGTCCTCCAAGGTGTCCTGATGCGGTATCAAGGCTCAAACGGCCGGTGAAGGCTCTCTTGATCGATGCGACCTGCTCATAGATCTCTTTTTCCATGAAGTGGGGGAACCCGTCTTTCTCTATCTGTTCGATCTCCCAGTTGATCTGCTCGATCTGCTTTGAGATCTCATTGTTATTGATATCGAAGGTCTTATACCCGTCTTTGGTCATGGCGACCAGTTCCCCGTCGTTGAGGTAGACAGCTTCTTTGGTATACTGCAGGATCGCCGTCACATCAGAGGCTATGAACATCTCATGGTCCCCGATCCCCAGCACCAGGGGGGATCCGTTACGTGCGCCGACGATCTTTCCCGGTTCACTCGTATGCATCACCGCAAGTCCATAGGTCCCTTTGAGCAGGGGGAGCACCTTGATAACCGCATGCTCGAGGTCGCCTTCATAGTACTGTGCGATCAGATGTGAGATGACCTCTGAATCGGTCTCTGAGACGAAGACCTTTCCCTGACTCTTCAGTTTGCTTTTCAGGGCCTCATAGTTCTCGATGATCCCGTTGTGGACGATCACGACCTTCCCGCTCCCGTCAAGGTGGGGGTGTGCGTTGGTATCGTTGACTTCCCCGTGGGTTGCCCAGCGGGTGTGACCGATACCGCTCAATCCCTGTATATCTTCAGGTACGGCAGCTGACAACTCCTTGATCTTTCCAGTCTTCTTGACGGTAGTGAACTGCTGACTGTCAGCGATGCTGATACCTGCAGAGTCATACCCCCGGTACTCAAGTCTTCTCAGTCCCTCGATAAGTACCTGACTCACCACTCTCGGTCCGCAATACCCTACGATCCCACACATATGTTCACCCGCCTCTATTGAAAATTTCTGGAATGCCTACACTGCCGCACTGTGAGCATTATTACCAGTTTTTCCGATTTTTGCAACGGAGGATTCAATCATGATGAGTGAATACCTGTTAATCGTGTCCAGGAGCTCATATATGTATAGAGATCACAACAGCTACCGGGTCGTACTGACCTGCATCATCTCCCTGCTGCTCTGCGGCTGCCCTCCCATCGAGACGTACCAGAAGCTCACCGCATCTGATCGTATCCCTCCGACCATCGACTCCGCATGCAGTATCGACAGCTCGGTCATCTCCATCATCTGCTCAGAACCGGTCTCAGCAGATGGAACAGGGATTCCTGATCTCACCGGGATGCACCATCGCTTCCATAGAAGAGGAAGATACTTCGATCTTCATCCATACAGAAGCCCCGCTCGATGCCGGTGTGACCTATACCATAGAGGGGGTCCTCTCTGATGAGACAGGTAATCATGTGATGTTCAGTGTTGATGTGTTCGGATGGAACCCCAGCCCTCCGGCACTGCTGATCAACGAGTTCACAACGAAGGGGTCCTCCAGGCACCCTGATGCGGTGGAACTGATCGCCTGCACAGATGGGAACACTGCAGGTATCTGCCTGTACGACGGGGTACCGGATTCCTACCGGCAGCGGTGTATCCTGCCGTCCTGTGAGGTATCGGCAGGAGACCTTCTGGTGATTCACTGTACAGACACCCCTGAGTCGCTCACGGATGTGTCTGAAACGGTGCAGTTCCACATGGAAGAGCCCTGCGGTCTCTCAGCGAACAACGGGGTACTCTCCCTGTTCAGCTCTCCCTACGGACAGTGTATGGATGCGGTGATCTACAGCAACAGATACTTCACCTCAGATACGCGGTATGGGGGGTTCGGCAGTGCCGCTGTGCTCCACAGGACTTCCCATATCCGGGAGATCGATCAGTGGAGGGGGACCGGGTCAGATAGCGTACTACCAGAGGATGCCGTTCGCTCTGATACCATGACCGCGACCCGTACGACCTGCCGGCAGTATCCCCCAGTCGATACCGACTGTGCCGATGACTGGCATATCGTCCCGACTTCCTGCGCATCCTTCGGTCTGCCCAACTGCAGCGAGGTCTACGCCATAAAAAAAGAGTGAAGGCTCACCCCACCCTCACTCTTCTGGTACCGATACGGCAGAACCCTACAGGTATGCGCTCAGAAAGGATTCGATAGCCTGTCGTGAACCGGCTCCCACTCTCTGCTCGACTGGTTTCCCATCCTTGAACACGATGATCGTAGGGATACTGACGATATTATAATCAGTAGCGATCTTTCCCTGTGAATCGACATCGACTTTCCCCACCTTGATCTTGTCACTGTGAGCCTCTGCGATCTCATGGATGACAGGTCCGAGCATCTTACATGGCATACACCACTCTGCCCAGAAATCGATCAGTACCGGTTTATCTGACTCAAGCACTTCACTGGCAAAATTCTCTACTGTTATGGTCACTTCTTTACTCATAAGCGTTTTTCTCTCCTTGGTATTCATGCACCTGTTCATGTGCACCTCATATACTTACCAATATAAAGACATTCTCGCTAAAAGGAAAGAAGGGATAGAGGATTCTATCCCTGGAAGTGTTCTTCTCTCACGGAACGGTCATACTCATCACTCATTCACTGCACAGCAGGGAGGGTCTCGCTAGAGCCGGCTGCTGCCGGTTCTACTTCCTCCTGCTGTTCTTCCTGCCTCTTCATCGGGGATCTGAACTCGATATGCTCAGCGACGACGACAAAACGCTCTCGTGATGCCCCTTCTGCATTCTTCCACCGCTCCTGCTTCAGCCGACCCACTGCTCTGACCCAGCTGCCTTTACGCAGATACTCACTGCAGACCTGTGCATTGGTGCCCCAGGATTCCATTCCGATATACATGACCTCCTGACACTGCTCATCTCCCCTCTTATAGTATCTGTTGGAAGCTATCCGCATGTTGCACACATGATTGCCATTGGGGATCACATTGCTCTCGGGATCATGAGTCAGATTACCTTCGATGATGATCGAGTTCAGATTGTTCATTTCTTGCTCCTTTTGATGTTCTTTCTATGCCCTATAAGCAGGGAAGAGGAGCATTTGATTCAAAGATGAGATATATCCCGATACGATTCAGTGGATCTGGTGTATTCCTGCTGCTCGATCTCATCACGATCTCAGACGGTAAGGCTATTGTTGGTGGATAGGTCTCCTGGTCAGTCCTCTTACTTCCTTGGGATGCTCACCGATGGTTCCCTGTGACGCTATGAACGTCTGACCACACAATTGAGTGGACACATGCTGGGAAGTTCACCATGTATGTTCGTGAAGTGCACCTGAGAATCCTCAGATTCTCTCATCTTGTGTATATGGCAGCCATATCATCTATTCTACGCTTCATTTCCAAGCGGACCGATAACGGTTCCACACACTCGCATGCAGCCCCGAAACCGAGAAGGATATGGTAGTAGTACTCATTCTCTATAAACGGGAAGTTCACCAGGTAATGCTCATCACCATCCGGCATAACATCTTCATATGCACAATAATCCAGGACCCTGTCCATGACAGATCTATGAATACGGATCTTGATCCTTTTCTGCATAGTCGCCAGAATATCAGAGAACTCCAGCTGTGGCTTCTGATGATCCCGTGGCGTAAATGATCCTTCTTGTATGTGCAGCTCTGCTATGCGGGATAGTTTGAATAAGCGAAAATCATCCCTTGTCAGGCAGAACCCATGGACATACCAATGACTGTTCTTCAATACAAGCTGATAGGGCTCGACTGTTCGTGCGGAGGTATTCCCGTAGCGGTCTGAATAGTCAAACGAAAGAAGCTTGCTCTCCTGTAAAGCTGTTCTGACGATCTCCAGGTATGGTCGTATGTTCCTGTTGCCCATCCACGGACTCATATCCACATATATCTGGTTTGCTTTGAGTTCAATGTCTTTCGCTCTGTCGGCGGGGATGAAATTCTTCACTTTCGCAAGTGCATGTATCAGTTCCTCACCTCGTATCATGGTGGAAACACTCGAAAGCCCCATCAGGATAGCCGAAAGGTCGGCAGTTGAAAACACATTCCTATCGATCTTGTAGTTCGGCATGATCTCAAAGCCGCCGCCGACTCCGGGTATCGAACGGACGGGAATACCCGCCATGTTGATGGCGTCTATATCGCGGTAGATCGTCCGGGGCGAGACCTCGAACATCTCTGCCAACGTCTGTGCACCTATACGCTTTGTATCAAGGAGTATCATAATGATGCTGACAAGTCTGTCCAATTTCATCAGAAAGCCTCCTGTCAGGATTTCTTCTCATTAGTATCTATTGTTGCCATACTGTTGTCAACAATCACAGGTATACTACATACATACACATATCAATCGGTTAATCAGGAGGAACCGCTATGCACAATAAGGCTTTGGTGATCATCGACATTCAGAATGACATAACAAAGAACTACAAGGAGGTCATCGGCGCTATCAATAACGCTATTGACTGGGCAGTCGAGAATGCTATTCATGTCGTGTATATACGGCATGAGAACCTATCAGAGGGCACGAGGACTCTTAAACCCAACACGCATGGGTCTGAGTTGGCTTCAGACTTGAAGCTCGTATCAGAGCATGTATTCACAAAGTACAAAAGCAATGCATTGACAAGTCAAGGGTTCGCAGACTTCATCGATACTCATGAGATAGGTATGTTCTACATAGCAGGAGCGGATGCTGCTGTCTGTATCAAATCAACCTGTTATAATCTACGCAAGAATGGCTATGAAGTCTCTGTCTTATCAGACTGCATCACGAGCTGGAGCAAGAAGAACATAGCCGAGATGCTGCAGTATTATGAGAATAAAGGCTGTAAGATCATCAGGTCAACTGACTTGCACACCTGATCTCATCGTAGAGCGGTAAAACACATCAGGCGCATCGTAACGATGAGAGAGTACCAGGTGGGAGGTCCCGCACAGAGACACTGATACTGTTTGGGTCAAAACGACAAACCATCATCCTGCCTGTGCTGCGGATGTTCGTTCTGCCCGTTCCCAACTGCATGGCACTTCCAGCCCCGGTGCCCTGCCGGTTCGGGGACCGGAGGAGCTGGAAGGTTCCTGCAGATGAACTCCTGCATTTCTCCACTGCTGCAATATTGTGAATTCCTTCTGATTGCTATATGATTGGTCCATATAAGACAGGGGGAAACATGGCAGAAGTAACCATTCTCTCATTGGGCGGATCGATCATCGTTCCCGATGAGGTAGACAGTACATTCATCAGAGCATTCAGGGATACGGTGAACGCCTATCTGGATGCAGATACTGAACGAAAGATCATCATGGTGACCGGAGGCGGAGCCCCGGCACGGACCTATCAGAAAGCTTACCGTGAGATCGTCGAACACGCATCGGTCCAGGATCAGGACTGGATCGGGATCGCAGCGACCCACCTCAACGGAACACTGCTCAAAGCTGTGTTCGCCCAGCGATGCAGCGATCCGCTGGTGACCGACCCGACCGCACCGATCGCCTTCAGCGGTCAGGTACTGATCGCAGCAGGCTGGAAACCGGGATTCTCCACAGACAATGATGCTGTGGTGCTGGCCGAACGGTTCGGGGCACAGAGAGTGATCAACCTCTCGAACATCGCTAAAGTCTACTCGGATGACCCGAAGGTGAACCCCGAGGCAGTCCCTCTTGACCATATCGGCTGGGATGCATTCAGGAAGATGGTCGGTGATGAATGGATACCGGGCAGGAATGTCCCATTCGATCCGGTCGCGGCACAGAAAGCCGCTCAGCTCGGACTTGAGGTGATCACCGCCGGCGGCAGGAACCTGCCCAATACCGCAGCGATACTCAACGGTGAGCTGTTCGAGGGAACGACCATAGGCCCTGAGGCCTGAACGGAGAGACTATCAGTCAACCCATGAGCAGGACCAGTGCCAGACGGGATCGCAGAAGGAGTCAGGGAATGGGTTCCGGGCTGAGAAGTCCGGGATCCACGGCTCCTCATCCCCGAGCTCCTGGATGAACCCGTCTTCGATACCGACCTCATCAAGCAGCTCAAGGAGCTGCTCATAGCAGGACTCGGTCACCACCGCATCGATCCACCGTTCCCGGTCCATGGGAATGTACTGTACCATCAGAGAGAGTACCGCAGCTGCGGCAGTATGCTCTGAGAACCACCTGAGCACCTCTGCAGTCTGCTCAAGATACCCCGGAAGCACCAGATGCCTCACGATCACTCCTGACAGAAGCACCTGATCATCCCACCGGAGCTGATGCCGTTCTGTCATGTACTCGATGACCTGCACAGCGACAGGTCCATATGACGGATGACCGCAGGAATCCCTGTTCAGCTGCGCATCAAGGCTCTTGATGTCCGCAAGATAGATATCGATCAGATCATCGATGAGTCCCAGAGCTTCGACCGTCTCGAACGAAGAGGTGTTCCAGATGACCGGCAGGATCAGCCCGTCAGTCTTCGCCATACGAAGACCTGCTGCGATAGAGGGGATGAACTGAGTACCGGTCACCAGATTGATGTTTGCCGCCCCCCGGTGCTGCAGCTCAAGACAGATTCGCGAGAACTCCTCGACGGAGACCGCCGCACCGAGATGGTCACGACTGATCTGAACGTTCTGACAATCCCTGCAGCCGAGCGTACAGCCGGTGAAGAAGATAGTACCGGAGCCGCTGAACCCTCGATCGGTGACACTGATACAAGGCTCCTCTCCCCTGTGGATACCGGCAAAGGCGATACGCAGCTGCCCCCCCTCCTCTCCACAGAGACCGAGCTCTCCGTTCAGGCGGTCGACACCGCAGAGATTCGGACACAGACGGCAGCCCCGGTACGCTTCTGTAAGCACATCATCGGTCATGTGTATCCACCTTGTTCAGTATGCGCCTGATCTTCAGCAGTCCCTTCCTGCTGCGTTCTCCCTGCTTCATCCGGAGGATCTCAGCCTCGATCGTATCCCGGATACCTGCACGCCGCCTGCCGCTGAAGGGGAACAGATAGCGTGACCTTCGCGGTCTCAGACTGCGTTCGCCGGCCCACCTGTTCACCTCGAGCTTCAGACGTTCGTAATTGACCTGTACACGGAACTCCCGCTCTTTGAGGATCCTTCGGATCTGGCTTGCGACATCGAAGGAGTGGATCACATCCACCATGAGCACCCCGAAGAGCACACCGATGAAGAACGAAAGTTCCAGATGCGACAGGATGTATACCAGCCGCTGATGGAGGACCGGGTAGAGCAGCAGGTAGAACACGGCTGAGAGCATCCCCCAGAACAGCGAGAAGACCGGGCAGATGACCCCCCGGAAGTTGAGCAGCTGATCTGAATAATCCCACAACCTGATGTTGAACACCTGCAGGAACAGCAGACCGGTGATCAGCTCCAGCGCTGTAGCAGCGCAGAGGAGCACGACGAGCTTCACGATCAGGGGCAGGGTCAGACTGGAGAGGTAGTAGAGGGCTACGGTGCTGAACCCGTAGAGGGGCAGATAGGGTCCGTTGAGAAAGCCGGGGTTCATCCACCGCTTCTGGGAGACCGTACGCCTGAAGAACACCTCGATGACCCATCCTGCAAGAGAGCCGGTAAGGAAGAGAAAGGAGACTGTCAGGATGAACATCATGGGACATTACCTCTTATACGGCAGTACTGCCTGAGTATACCTGTATACCGGTAGTTTGAGAAGTATAGGCAGGAAGCTTGCCGATAGATAATCAGTTACAGTATATTCATTACATGGTATGATTACATACTTGCATCATATGCAATATGCACATGGATACAGAACACTTGGAGGGTCAGATGAGACTGAAACACACACTGCTTCTGGTACAGGATATTTCACGGGCGAAACGATTCTATGCAGACCTGTTCTCGATGAAGATCATTCATGATTTCGGCACACACGTCACGCTCGAAGGGGGGCTTGCCCTGCACGAGGCCTCACACTATGAGATGATGACCGGGAAGACCACCGCCCGGCAGCCGGAAGACCACCACTCGGCTGTCTACTTCGAATCTGATGATATCATCAGTGACTATCATCGGCTGGAACAGGCGAAGACCTCGTTCCTGCATCCCATCGAGATGCAGTCCTGGAATCAGCAGGTGTTCCGTTGTTTCGACCCGGATGGACATCTGATCGAAGTCGGAGAATCCATGAGACAGGTGATCCTCAGACTCCATAAGATGGGAAAGAACCCCCGGGAGATCATAGACATGACCCATCTTCCGCAGGATTATGTGGAACTGGTCCTTGACCGTGCGTTCGGCGACCGACAACTGCTCAAATCATAACAGCAGAGCGCAGGTAAGATCCCCAAAAAGGTATAGTCATATCATGAGTTCATGATATACTATACCTACATTACTGCACTTCAGGCGGAGGATCATGTTATGGCAATCACATACAGCGACATCGCAGGGATGATCGATCATTCACTGCTTCATCCTGCACTCACCGACGACCAGCTGATCGAAGGATGCGAGACGGCACTGCAGTACAGAACAGCTTCTGTCTGCATCAAACCCTATGCACTGCCCTTTGCCGTATCAGTCCTGTCAGGAAGCCCGGTGAAGATCGGCACGGTGGTATCCTTCCCCCACGGGAACTGCGACACCGTGGTGAAAGAAGCTGAGGCGGAACAGGCCATCGCAGACGGCGCACAGGAGATCGACATGGTCATCAATGTCGGTAAAGCCTGGGCGGGAACTGGGATTTCATAGAATATGAGGTGATGACGATATGGCAGCTTGCCAAAGAGAGCGGCGTCCTGCTGAAAGTCATCTTCGAGAATGACTTTCTCGGAGAGGAGGAGATCATAGAGCTCTGCAAGATCTGCAGCTCTCTGGAAGTCCCCTACGTGAAGACCTCTACAGGATACGGGTTCGTCAAACAGCCTAACGGGTTCTATGCCTACAAAGGGGCTACCCTGATGGATCTGGAACTCATGAAAGAGTTCGTCACCCCTCCCACGAAGATCAAAGCAGCCGGAGGGATCAAGACCCTCGATGACGTTCTGCTGATGAGATCCCTGGGTGTCTCCCGCGTTGGGACCACCTCAACGACTGCGATCCTTGGAGAACTGAGAACACGACTCGAAAACAACACGCTGTAGGACTGCTACCGAACAGGAGTTCACGATGGTATATCAACCCGCCCTATCGTAGTCTCGAGTGCTTGTCTGGAGTATGAGAAGGTCCGGTACAACGGCTCTCTGGTCCCCTCGAAGTTCATTCAGGGCCTTGCGCCCTTCGTGGAATACCACCTCATCTGCCCGGAAGTAGCCATCGGTCTGGGGACTCCCCGCGATACGATCCGTATCGTGAAGCAGGCAGGCAGTCTGAGACTGATACAACCGGCTACAGGGCTGGATCTCACTGACCGCATGAATGCGTTCACTGACTCCTTCATCTCAGAGCTCGCAGACCATGTGGACGGCTTCATCTTCAAGTCAAATCACCGACGATGGCATCAGGAAGATCAAGTCTATTCAGGCGTCGAGAAGCCCGTAGTCGACACCTGCAACGGATTCTTTGCCGGCACCATCATGCAGCGCTACCCCGACTACCCCATAGAGGAAGACGACCGGCTGAGGAACAGGACCATACAGGATAACTTCCTCACCCGCCTCTTTCTCTTTGCCGCCTATCGTGAACTCTCAGAGGTCCACCAGGAAGAGACCTTCCATCAGGACAACCGACTGCTGCTCATGCTCTACGGCCCGAAGCTGTTCGAAGTCATCGATGAGACAGACCCTCAATCCTCCGAGTACCGGTCCCTGCTCCGGCGGATCATGCACAACCACCCCACGGTCGAGACGATCGCTGCGTTCTATACGAAGATGCTCCCCTTCACCACGCATCAGACCTATTTCAAAGCCAGGATCGAGGATTTCAGGAACAACATCATCTCACGAGAGACCTGCAGGGAACTGCTGCGACTCGAACTGATCGATACCGAACTTGCCGATCAGTCCCTGTTCACCCCCTACCCCGCTCCGCTGCTCGAAGGGGTAGAGAGTGATCATGACAAGGACTACTGGAAATAGGCAGATCAGTCCCAGAGGCTGCCAGATCACCATAGGAGAGCTCTGAGACTCCCGAGACATGCAGATCACAGTCCTGCGCCTTCACCGCACCACCGATGCCCACACACTTCATACCCGCGGCTCTGATCGCTTCGATCCCTGCCGAGGCATCCTCACAGGCCGCACAGGAGCCTCTGGGTACCGCGAAGTGCTCTGAACATCTGACGAAGATCTCGGGATCGGGTTTCCCCGCTGCCGTCTGATCGGCAGGGGCGATGAAATCGATCAGCGGTCCGATCTGCAGCTGTCTGATGATGAACGGAGCATTGTGACTGACAGAGGCGACCCCGATACGCACATCATGAGCTCTGAGCTCTGCACACAGCTCTCTGAAGCCCGGCAGCAGCGACGTACTGTCCATCTGCTCAAGCAGGCTACGGTAAGTGCTGTTCTTACGGTCTGTGGCTTCCTGAAGCTCCTCTTCGGTAAGCGTGACCCCATTGTGACGACAGATGATCTGCAGGGAGTCTCTTCGTGAGACACCGCGCAGCTGTTCATTGAGTTCACGGTCGAACTCCCAGCCCCGCTCATCGGCAAGCTCTTTCCAAGCCCGGTAGTGAAAGATATCAGTGGAGGTGATCACGCCGTCGAGGTCAAAGATCACCGCTTTGAACCCCGGGGCTGTCGGTACGGTCACCGCATGCTCAGCTGGAACGGTCAGCAGGTCCCCCTGATGGGTGATCTGCAGATCAGGTCCTGAGATGATGCGGTAGCCAGTGTATTCTTTCGTGACAGAGACCGACAGTCTGCTGCCCTGCATGGTGATCACGAACGAGTAGGAAGGCAGTGAATCGGGAGTCACCGGGGAGAAGGAGACACGGGTACCGCTGCGCCTCATACCGGCAAGGCCGAAGACCAGAGCCATCCAGGCACCTCCCATGGCGGCAGTATGCAGTCCATCACGTACATTGCCCTTGACATCATGCATGTCGACGAAGGCAGTGGTCCTCACATGCTCCAGCGCCCTGTGATGGTCATCGAGTTCGAATGCCAGGATCCCCTGGATACAGGCAGAGAGGGAACTGTCACCTGTCGTGAGCTCCTCATAGTACCGGAAGTCGCGTCGTTTCTCATACCAGGGGAACCGATCAGGCAGCAGGACATGGGCAAGCACCACATCCGCCTGCTTGAGCACCTGATACCGATAGATGACCAGCGGATGGAAATGCAGCAGCAGCGGATACTGATCCTTCGGGACTGCTGCGAAATCCCAGCGCTCCCTGTCAAGGAAACTCTCATCCTGAGGATGGAGGGCAAGCTCCCGGTCAAAGGCAGATACATCTTCCGTGCAGCCTCTGCCCACCGGACAGGCTCCTCGGTAGTCAGTCCGATACCCTCCTGCAGCAGTTCTATCAGCTGAGGGAACTGCTCACAGGCACGGAGGTAGAACGTACTCGCTGCAAGCAGATTGTATTCAGCCATGACGTTGGTATAGAGATTGTTGTTCACCAGCGCTGAATACTCATCAGGGCCTGTGACCTCATGGATACAGAAGGCCCCGCCCCTGCGTTCACTGAAGAACCCCAGATCATACCAGAACCTGGCAGTCTCGAAGAGCAGCTGTGCCCCGCCTTCGGACATGATCGTATCATCCCCGGTGATATCACAGTAGGTGATCAGGCTGTAGGCGATATCGGCATTGATATGATACTGAGCAGTCCCGGCAGGGTAATAGGCAGAGGCCTCATCCCCATTGATGGTCCTCCAGGGGAACAGGATCCCCTTCTGACTCATCTGTACGGCACGCTCTCTAGCCTTGCTGATCGTGGAGATCCGGTACTTCAGCAGATCCCGTGCGATCTCAGGCTGCGTATAGGTGAAGAACGGCATCCCGTAGATCTCTGTATCCCAGAAATAGTGACCTTCATAGCCGCCTCCGGTAAGCCCCTTGGCTGAAAGGCTTCGTTTCCCGTCCTTTCCCACCGATTGATACAGCTGGAACATATCGAACCGGAGTACCTTCTCGAGTTCGGGGTCTTCCGGGATGCTGATCGCTGTCCGGGCCCACAGCTCTGCAAGCCGACTGCGCTGACCGGCTCTGAGCTCATCATAGCTGATATGCTCGGCCCCGTCGAGCAGAGAGGAGATGCGCCTGCGTGCCTCATCGGCTTCAGCAGAGAGCGCTGTCTCATAGAAGAAGAGTTTGGTCACAGACAGTGGCTGCTGATACTCAGAGGCACAGACCAGCCTGAGAAACGGCTCATCATCATACTGGACCATCGAGGTACTCTCTGCACAGATCTGATGATGCACAGAACCGCAGAACAGGGTCATCCCGCTGCGCTTCGTGGAGAACTCGGCGTTCAGGGGATACGGAGCCTGCTCACCATAGGTGATCTGTTCAAGATGCAGATTGCGCGTATCCGAGGAGGTGCCGACACGCGGGTCGTGCGCATCCACGGTACGGGTGGAGGGCATCGCGATGGAGGAGTGGATCTCGACCCGATTACAGCTCACCGAGCGTACGCTCACCTTCACCGCTCCGGTATGCTGATGGGTATAGGAGATGAAGGTCTCCCAGGTGATGACCAGCCTCGATCCCTCACTACTCTCCCAGTCGAGCTCACGGAAGAGTACCCCCTCCTTCATATCGAGGATACGCCTCTGGCTGTGGATGGTACCGGTATGCAGCAGGACCGGCTCACCGTCAGCAACGATCTGGACGAACCGGGCATCGGGGAGATCGAGCATGGTCTGATTCATCTCGGCATAGCCGTAGGCCCGCTCCCCGTAGGAGATCGGTTCCAGCTCATAGAACCCGTTGATGAACACTCCCGGATGGTATGCTGGAGTGCGTTCCTCGAAGAACCCCTCATCCCCAGATACCCGTTCCCAAGGGCGAAGAGACTCTCCTGCTTTGCGTGGATAGCGCGATCATAGCCCTCTTCGATCAGTTGCCATTCAGTTCCCATCAGTATACTCCTCAATGATCATGAACTGCCAGGGATCCATCACAGACCCCCTCTGTACCGGTCTCTGCGAAAGCAGATCCCGATAGGTGGTGTGAGATCTGACGATTCGACTGTCATCAAGAGAGACCGGCCGGTCAGAGAAATTCGCAAGGATGGTGACACGGTGTACAGCATTCATCCGGTCGAACGCGAACAGGTGCGGGGTATGTCCCTGATGCACATGGAGCGCACCGTCAGCAAGGACCTTCAGCTGTTTTCGGACAGTGATCAGTCTTCTCATCTTTGTAAAGAGCGTATGAGCGACTGTCCCCGGGACATGACGGTCTTCTGCTGATTCCCAGTCAAAGGCGATCCGGTGTACCCAGCGGGAATCACCGCGTCTGGCCGGGTCATCGGCATAGCTATAATCATTGCAGAGTCCGAGTTCGTCCCCGAGATAGATCAGGGGAATACCTCCGAGCGTGCATGCGATACCGTACAGCAGTTCGATCTTCGACAGAGCAAGATCGATCTCTCTCCTGTCATGCTCCAGCAGCCCCTTCTCCAGTCCTGTCAGAGATGCGCAGGTCCCGGAGATACGGCAGTCACCGGTCTCGGGGTTCTCCTGGAACGGCAGTCCTCGGGCAAAGCTTCCAGGGAACCTCCCGGTATAGAAGTCGTTGAGAAACGACCGGTGCCCTGGGATCGATCCCGAGCGTCCAGGCATCATCATCGTCGAAGGTCCATCCGATGTCATCATGGCACCGGACATAGTTGACCCAGGCGCAGCATGCTGCAGCCGGTACCGGTCATGCACCGACTTCTCAAGGAGCTTCGGATCCCTTGCGGCAAGCGCCTCCCAGGAGGTCGCCATCAGCAGCGGGTTGTAGGAGAGCTCACACTCGTCAGGGTCGATATAGCTCAGGACCTCTTCAGGATGGACGATCGCCTCCGACTTGAATACCATGGAGGGAGCGGCGATCCGTGCAAGGGTCCTGAACGCACGGACGAGCGTATGGGCCTTCGGCAGACTCTCACATCGAGTCCCCTTCTCCTTCCAGGTGAAAGCCACGGCATCGAACCTCAGGACATCGATCCCGGTATTCGCAAGAAAGAGCATCTCACCTGCCATGGCCAGAAACACATCATGATTCTGATAGTTCAGATCCCACTGAAAGGAGTTGAACGTCGTCCAGACCCAGCCATCCAACTGCTGATGGTAGGTAAAACTCCCCTTACGCACCTCAGGGAAGATATCGCGGAGGTGACGCTGATACTGATCAGGCTCGAACCGGTCGGGGAAGATGAAATAGAAGTCAGCATAGAAGGGATCACCCGCCAATGCGCTTTTCGCCCATTGGTGCTGATCAGAGGTGTGATTGAGGATGAAATCGGAGACAAGGACCATACCTCTGCGGTGCATCTGCTCTGCAAGGGCGCGCAGATCATCGATACTGCCCAGATCATCGCTGAGTGCCCTGTAGCTAGAGACGGCGTACCCGCCGTCATTCTCATCTTCAGGAGCGGCGAACATCGGCATCAGATGCAGATAGTTGATCCCCAGCTCCTCGATATAGTCAAGACGATCGATCAGCTTCGCGATATCGCCGGCAAACAGATCCACATAGCAGATCCCCCCGACCAGATCATTACTCATGAACCACCTGCTTCGTGCATCATGCTTCAGATCCCGTGAGCGCAGGGATACCGATCGACTCTGATCAGAATCCCACATCGCCGCCAGCAGGTCCTCCAGGAAGAAGAGGAAGTCATCATCCCCTCCATAGAGCTCTTTGAGATAGGTGAACAGCTTGGGGAAATACTGCTCGAGTCGCTGTGAGAACTGATTCCAGGCCGCATGGTCTGTATCAGGGGCGAGGTGTCCGAGCATAGTCTCAAGGATCTGTGCATGTGTTCTCATCATCGGTTCTCCGCTTTCCTACGTGGTATGTCGTTCAACGATATGCAGCTCGAGTTTCACCTCGCGTACCGGCTGCTGGCGATTCTTCAACAGATCTATGACCATCGCTGCAGCGATCTGACCGGAATGATCGAGCGACTGCCGTATCGTACTCAGCTCCATATACTCGGCGACCTCGATGTCATCGAACCCGAGCACTCCGAGCTCTGCGGGTATCTGGATATCGAGGGCTCTGGCAGCTCTGATCACACCGATAGCCTGGAAATCGGAGGCACAGAACAGGGCATCCGGTCTGAATGGTTTTGCCAGCAGCTCCAGCGCCGCGGCATAGGTTGCTTCCATGCCGTAGGGATGAAAGCAGATGTGCTCCTCATCCATCGGATACCCCAGCACCGATAGCTTTCTGGAGTAGCCCTCGAGCCGATGTTCAGTCGCATGCAGACTGTAGGGGGGTTCTCCGATCTCACCCATGAACCCCGGCTGACGGTACCCCTTGCTCACCAGATACATGGCTGCCAGTTCCCCTCCGTGCCGGTCATCGATGGTGATCCTCGGGATCTCCGGATGGGGCACCTCTATGGCGACAAGGGGAATACGGTGAGAGGCGAACCGCTGGACATCCTCATCTTCGATGGGAAGTGCCAGCGCTATGAGCGCATCGATCTTCCCGCTTACAGGGAGCATCGACAGATAGCCTTCGAGCTGACGCTGGGTATCGACCACATAGGTGATCAGCTCATATCCTTCAGGTCTGAGTATCTCGTGGATACCGGCGAACCGCTGGACGAACGACTGCGCCGTGAGAAACGGTGTCAGGACCCTACACGTCTGGTAGCCTTGCGGGCACGGGCTGCCGCATCCGCTCTGGGGACGAACTGCAGCTCGTTCATGGACTGCTCGATCCTGTTGCGGGTCCCGGCTGCAACTTTGTCGGGATCGTTGAGAAACCTCGATACGGTGGTGATACTCACCCCGGCCTGATCGGCAACATCATAGATCGTGGCAATCTTGCTCATATGTCCTCCGGAACATCGATGTATACAGGTATGAAAGTGCTTTCATTTCTGTATACATCATAGATCCCTTCAGACTGTTTGTCAATGAATCTGGGGCGCTTTCATCTATGGTACCTGCTCGATGACAAAAGAGATCCGCACGAACCCGGCGGCATGAAAGGGCTCAAGTGCCGTGATCAGCTCGCCATAGGGGATGCTCCTGTCAGCCTGGACATACAACGGCTCAGCACGGGAGAGCTCTCCCTGTTCCAGCTGCAGCTGCAGGAGCTCTTCAAGCGCTTCCCGGGTGTATACGGACCGGTCATACCGGTAGGACCGGGCAGAGAGTACCTGCACCTGCTGCAGCTGCTGCTGCCCGGTGACTCGTCCGGTCGACGATGCAGGAAGTTCGATATCGACCGCCGGGTCCACAGCGAGGGAGGTGAGCAGAAAGAAGATCAGCAACAGAAAAATCATATCGATCATCGGTGTCAGATCTCCGATCAGGGAGGGACGCCTTCGTGCCTTCCGGGAGCTCAGATCGATCATGACAGCCCCTCTCGCTCATGATCTGTGAGGATACCGTTGATCAGGACCTGGAGCGCAAGCGCCCAGGAATCCACTCGCCGTGAGAGTAGATGATACCCCATCTGAGCGGGTATCCCGACGGTAAGTCCCCCGATCGTGGTGATCATGGCCTCCCATATCCCTCCGGCAAGCAGCCCGGCATCGACAGCACCTGTCGCCGATGCGATATCGAAGAAGGTCCGTGAGAGCCCCAGGACGGTACCGAACAGCCCGATCAACGGGGAGATCGTCCCGATCAGCCCCAGCAGATGCAGATGGCGTTCTGCCGTCTCCACTCCTTCGAGACCCTGCATCTGCACCTCCTTCTCAGTCAGCTGCAGCTCGACACCTGAGGCAAGGGAGTGCTGCAGGGAACGCAGGATAGGAGCATATCCGGCATGCCCGGATTCACAGCTCTCGATCAGGGAATCGAGCCCCCCTGTGCGGTAGATCCTCTGGTACCGATGGACAGCACTCCTGCTGATGCGTAGATACGCGTATTCCCCACTCTTGAGGCATAACAGGCCGACTGAGAGTACAGAGAACCCCAGCAGTACGTACATCAGGACACCGCCTCGTGCTATCATCTCTATCATAGGTGACTCCTTGTTTCATGGCAGTAAGGTGAAATCGAACTGTTTCTGCGTGACCCTGACCGTATCAGCAGGATCGAACGACCAGAGCCGTTCGATCGTATCGGTACAGACACGATCAAGCAGCTCATAGCCTGAGGATGCGATGACCCTCGTTCGAGCTATCTCCCCGGTAGTACTGATGGTGATCTCGACGATGACGGTCCCGCTGTACCCATGCTCCAGCGCCCGGGGAGGATAGGATGGAAGCGGCAGGTCCCTGCCCGGTGAAAGGTCCTTGAAAGCGGTTACTGAGACCTGCTGAGGAAGATTCTCTACTGCCCGCAGCCGTGTTTCTGAGACACTTCCGGGCAGTTCACCTCTCCTGCCTGAGGACCCGGGAAAGACCGGTACCTCAGCAGCAGGAGGATCGTCCACGGGCTCTGCAGCCGCAGTGCTGCGCTCAGGCTGCTGAGGGGAGAGGCTCACAGACCGATCCTCTTCATCCCGCACCGGCTCTTCCCTGCCAGAGTCATGCTCTGCTGATTCAGGTCCTTCATACGGCAGTTCAGTCACGAACGAGCTGCCGGGACGATCTGCAGCGCTCTCAGTCGGTGGTGCAGCAGCAGCTTCGCGGTACTGCTGCATACGCAGCCGCTCAGAACGCAGCGGAAGCTCTTCAGGCGCTGGCTGCGGCGGCGAGATGAAGGCCACCTCCAGAGCAGAGACCGAAGCTCCTGTCTGCTCGGGAATCTCAGTGGTATCCAGTGGCAGGAACAGGACCATCAGGTGCAGGAACAGAGAGAACAGAACCGACAGCAGCACGATACGGACCTCAACGTCGATCATACACCTCCGTACGGGTGAACTTGCTCTGTTCGAGCATCTGGGAAAAGAACAGCTCCATCAGCTGATCTACCGGCAGCTCCTGATGCTCAGGTGCCAGTGCCAGCTGCCAGCGATACTCCCATCGATACGTAGATACCCCGCTCACCCGTTCATCCTCTGCGAGTTTCGAGACGACCGAGACCTGCAGGACCGGATGGGTTTCCTGCCTCTGATGGATCCAGAAGGTCATATGCCGTTGCTGATCATATTCCGGATAGATGCTGAACCCCTGTTTCGGCAGCTGCACCTTCTCGACAGCAAGAGAGAGGATCTCATCTGATGCGGCATAGGAGCCCCGCAGAGACCCCTGTGAACGCAGCAGATCATCTATCTGCTGTGTATAGGATGCAAGATAGAGGGTGTTGGTGATCTGGGAATCCGGTGAGAGGATCCAGCAGTGCAGCAGAGGATCATCACTGATCGGAGATGAGCTCGCACATCCGGCGAAGCCTGCCAGCACCACGATACTCAGCAGGAAGGTGATCATGGATCGCTTCATCACCTACCGTCCCCCTTCATCATGCAGCAGCAGATACTGCGGAGACTGGGCTGCAGGGATCTCTGAGAGCAGCAGGTAGTCTGAGGCCTCCGCTGTGAGCGGGTCCTCCGGCAGAGAGAGCACCAGGATCCGGTCATGGGGGAAGTCACTGACGAACAGCTTCCCGTTCTGCGTATCGACCGCGATCCCGCCGAACAGGGCGAGCCTGCCCTCATCGGATATGATCGGATCAGCTGCACCGTGCAGTACCCGTGCAGGCTCACCTGCAGAACCCATGAAGTAGGAAGTCACCCTGCCGGCTCCGCCTGCATAGACGATGCGATGCAGGGGATCGATCGAGCTGCTGCCGACCACCGGCGATCCGCCGAGAGAAAGCCGCTTCTGATGGGAGAGTGCCCCTCACTGTCGATCCCAATAATGAATACCGACCCGTCATCACTGCCCTCACCGCCGTTCACCCCGGTACAGATCACCTGCAGGGTCCGCTCCTGTGCATCGACCAGCAGCGTCTGGGGATTGCGTCCGACCAGCCCGTCTGCCTCAAGAGGGTACTCAGAGACCTCCCTGTCTGCCGTATCTATGGAGACGATATAGCCGTCACCAAACCTCCGCCGGCATAGCTGGTCATCCCGACATAGAGCATCCCCTCGAACCAGACGATCCCCTCGGGGCCGGTGCTGCCGCTTGGCAGCTCAGAGAGATCGACCTCCCAGAGATGCTCCCCGGTATCGAGATCGACGGCATGGACCCTGTTCGAGACGAATCCCGTCACATACCCGATCGAGGAGTCATCCTGATCGATCGCAAGCGACCACGGATTGACTCCGATCCCATATCGATCTCACGGGTCACCTCCAGTGTGGACTCATCGATCACCGAGAGAGAGTTGCTCAGGGAATTGACGCAGTAGAGCCTTCCGGTAGATCGATCGGCAGTCAGTTCATTGGGAGCCCTTCCGGTAAGTACGACACCGTTGCCGTCATTCCCCAGATAGATCTGTGCAGGGCGCAGGTCAGGGACCTGCATCCCCGGAGCGATGGAATAGGAGTCGGGTTCCAGATACTCCCCCCCAGGATGCGGGGTCGGTCCCCGCATACCGGGGATCGATCACCCCGATGCTCTCCGCCCGGGCATGCACGACAAAGAGCTCATGGTGGAGATCGGGCAGGATGCCGTCTCTCGAAGAAGAGAAAGCTACCGGATCACAGCCGGTGAGCACCAGAGCCACCCAGATGAGCAGCATACCGACGGTACCAGAGCGCAGCAGAGACGTGTTCATGATCGATTCTCCTTCTGAGGGACCGGGATATAGGTGAACGTGAGCGTACAGGCCTGCCGGGGACCGGGAGGTCAGAGATGTCGACATAGGAGACATCGGTGAGGTTATCGATACGCACGAGCAGCGAGAGCGAGGGGCTCACATCCCACTCGGCAGCTGCATCGATGGTGAGATACGCAGGGAGATATTTGGTGTTCTGTGCAGTATACCAGCGATACCCGACATAGGAGGCATGAAGCGAGACAGAGAGAGCCTCGTCCGGGGTATAGGAGAGGTTCAGGTCCGCTGCATGCAGAGGCCTCGGGGAGCTGTCTGCCGAACACCGGAGAGGCGAACGTGGCATCTATCGCACGAAGAAAGCTGTAACTCGCAGCATAGGAGCAGCGTCCTGGCAGCAGGTCATCAGATGCTCCCGCAGCCGATATATCGTACCCCTGTATCAGGGCATTCCCGATATTCTGCGGGGTCCACTGACCGGTACCCGACGGATTCCACTGAATAAGATCATCGACCCGTTCTCCGAAGCAGGTCACCTCGATGCTGAGCATCCGATGCAGATCAAGATGCAGCGTCAGGTCCCCTGAGAGCGCACGCTCAGGGGACAGATAGGGATTCCCTGCAGCGAAGGCCGAGGAGGGCCAGAACAGATCATCGAACGAGGGCACCCGGTAGGCTGTCCCGACGTTCCCCTTGAGTACGGCAGAACGATCGCCCGTCAGCGGAACGATCGCTCCTATGCTCCAGGAACTGTGCTGATCCTGCCGCTCATAGCCTGCCTGTCGATACCTCAGATCACTCAGATCATACCGGAACACAGGGTTGATCGTCAGCGGGACATACCCATCCGCTCGTGGCATCAGCTCGATGCGAGACTGCACATACACCCCGTAGAGCGAACGATGGAGCTCGCCGCTCTCTGCACGTCCCCCATCATCAGCTTGCAGCAGCTCAGATGAGTTCAGGTGATCATACCGATAGGAGAGCCCTCCGGTCAGCCGGCTGCGTACCACGCGCAGATCATCGGTACGTTCCCCGCTGAGCTCGACACTCCAGCTGCTGTTCCGGTGCTCCGACTCCTCGCTCCCGAGACCGGAGGAGCTGTCAGGATCATAGGTACGCAGCGCATGGGCAGCACCTAGCTCAAGGGCTGCAGAGGCGATCGGATTGTGCTCATAGAAGAATCCGGCGGTCAGACTGGTTCGCTCATCGGCCATACGGGCATGCTCCAACGGGAACTCTATCGTACCGGGGACCCCCTTCTCATCTGCTGAGATGCGGAGGTCCACCTCACCTCTCAGACCCCTGGTCCGGGAGAGATCCCAGCCGAGTGATAGCATCCCGCTGCCCCTCCTCCCGCCGGCATTGGTACGGATCAGTTCCGTTGCTGAAAGCAGCCGTTCATACCGGTAATCGGCATCAGTGAAGAGCAGGTTCAACCCCATCGTGTAATCGAAGCCCTGCTCGAAGCGGCCGGAGGAGAGTTCAGGACCGAGAGGGACCGTGCCCTGAAGATAGACGGAGCCCGTATGCGTGTTCCACGAACCATAGCTGTAGCTGCTGCTCCAGTACGGACTATCCCCAGCTGCCTCTTTCATGACGATGTTCACCACCCCGCCTACGGCATTCTCCCCGTAGCGAGCACTCATCGCGCCGGAGATCACCTCGATATGATCGACCTGTATCAGAGGGATCGCAGAGAGATCGACCCCGCCGCCCTGTGCTGAATTGACCCTCCGTCCGTCGATCAGCACCAGGACCTGTTCAGCACTCGAACCTCGCAGCGAGATGACTGCAGGCTGCAGAGGCCCTCCAGAAGCAGATACGGTCACATTCGCCGTCTGTTCGAGCAGCCCCGCCACGGAACCGGCAGAACGCTCAGCAGCGGTATCCACCGGGATGATCCGCAGCTGCTGGGCATGGCTCTTCACATCGACCTGCTGCAGCTCGCCGGTGATCGTGAACCGCTCAGGCTCCCCGTAGCCCGGGTACGCTGCGAGAAGCAGCAGGAGCAGCACGACTCCAGGGGCTCTGCATCGCATCATGAGTCAGTATCCGCCTGAAGCTGGATATAGTAGAGTTCTGACGGTTCGAAATCGGTATAGAGGATGCGGATGATATCTTCGAGCAGCCACTGGGGGTGAATGACCGCTGAATGTTCAAGATCAGCATAGCCGTGAGTATTGATCCGTCTGTCACAGGTATACCACTGGGACGTGCCCGCTGCACGGAAGCTGAACTGCTGTTCGGTTCCCGATGAGACCTGCATCAGGGAAGCCCCTGCATCGGTGAACATGCTCAAGAGTACCGCGTCCTCTCCGGTATACTCCACCTGCGGTGCTTCCCGGCTGCTGCGTCCTGCCCATTCGAGCAGCTGCCCATAGGCATCATGAGCCTGATCATACCAGATGCGGGCCTCCTCTGATCTGCCGAAGAGGCTGCCGATCAGATGGATGGTCGAAAGCCGGGAGAAGGGATCAGCAGCCGCAGCCGGCAGGGTGATCACCGGGATGAGCAGGACCGGACGGGGGCTCATCTGCTCATCGATGATGATCAGATCTGCTGCAGAAGCATCCAGTACCGAAAGGGCAGCGGGGGTATCCCAGGGGCACACAGCGACTTCGTCGATACGCTCGACCAGCCGCCTCGAGAGGACCGAGCGGTAGTCAGAGACCGCTACGATCCGGTCATCCAGCTCCAGCGCTTCGAAGAACGGCAGAGCACGGGGGCTCAGGACCGCGACCTGCTGTACCGGCACCCGCACCCCGACACTCCTGGGGTACCCCATCGGGACTTCCTGCCCTTCAGGGACCAGCAGCAGCGTGCCCGGTCCATCAGTCACGGAGACAGTCTCTGATAACGGCGTTACCGTCTCTTGCAGATCGGCAGAGCTCAGTTCGCTGCTCCCGGCAGCACTGATCGGCTGCAGGAGCAGGATCAGCAGCGTGAAGGCAGACAGGAGCGGCCTCACAGGTCCAGCTCCCCGACACCGGGAAGCAGTGAGAGATCTGCGCCCCGCAGATCTCCGTGGAGACTTCATTGAGCCAGCCGGTCTGCTGAAACACCCCGGTCTGTATGCGCAGGAAGGTGATCGAGGAGATCCCTGCCGATCCCCCGTCATCAGCTACCGCATCTGAGATGTCAAAGACATTTCCACGCTTTCTTGCAGTCCCGAACGGCAGCATGAAGCTGTCCTGTGCATCATAGACCTCAGCATACCCGTTGGTATACCGATCCGGTATATCGACCCAGTTGCCATCGGGAGTTGCCTGATACCTGGCATCAGGGAGCAGGACCCGGAGAAGTTGCAATAGATCTGCCCTCAGGATCGGTCCCGACCTGTACCGACGAAGCAGATCCTGGGACCTCTGTTCATACTCCCACCACCAGAGGGAACTGTCGCCTTGGTACCCGTCCAGCAGCTCTCCACTTCCGCCCCGGTCATCAGTCCAGCTGATCAGAGATTCCGGTTCAGGGCGGTAGTAGGTGACGGTGTACTCCTGGACATAGCCTTCGGTTTCGTAGACGCTTCCTGCGATGGTATACCAGATGTCATCGGGAAGTCCGTTCCCGTTGGTATCCTCCATCACCTGAACCACCCCCGGTTCATTACCGACTCCCCCCTGGGCATAGACAGCCAGGTCATATCCACTGAACCGTTCATGCTGGTCTTCGACCGGATGATCGAACCCCGCTATGATATAGCCGCCCCAGCCTCCGAGCTGCACATAGGAATCACTCGAGCCGAGAATCCGCTCCCGGTCTTCAGGAGTGACTATTCCGGCATGCTGCCCCGGTCCGTAGACGTACTCGAAGACCTCGGTCAGATAGGGGTCCCTGCCTGCAGGAGCAATGAGATCACATGAGATCAGCACAGCTGATATGCTGCACAGCAGCAGGAACAGCATCCTGCAGTCAGTGCCGGACCCCGCAGGCCCACAGGTTCCCCTACCCACGATCACTCCTCCACGAAGGGAGCAGCACCGGAACTGGCAAAGTCAAAATACCCTTCAGCCACCGTCGCCCCGTTCGCAGCTTCTGCTGCCGTGTCGAAATCAAGCAGATCATAGTCCGGGGTCCCCCAGGTACCGCTGTACTTGCCCCCTGGGTAAAGTCCCTCTTCTGAGCATCTCCTGCAGATACCGCCCAGCGAAAGACATTGAACCGGCCGACCTCACCATTACTCGTATCAACCCCTGCGACCACTTCGGTATACCGGATCACCGCATACCCGGCAACTGCAGGGGTGTTACCTGTGATGAACTGCGTATCTCCGCCGTTGAGCTGGTCATTATCATAGGTGATCACATCGGCGCGGTAGCGCAGGATGTACTCCCCCACAGGGGCCCAGGATTCGTCAAGATCCTTGCTGTAGTAGCTGATCTCCTGATCTGAGATCTCCCACTTCTCATCCCCAAAGGTACCGACAAGCCGCCAGACCCCCTGGACGCTGATAGACTCCCGGGTCAGCAGGTCGCACCCGGTGAACGATAGGACAGAGAGGGTGATCACCAGTACGGCAAGTACCAGTGTCTGAACAGATGTGTTCTTGTGCACGAAGAGACTCCTTTTGCTTCAAAAGGAGCTGATGATGAGCCTTGCACTGAGCACATGGAGATAACTCCATGTACCGTAGGGTTGAGGTCTATCACAGCTCGATCCGCGAAGCTGATTCATAGTATAGTGGTCTGTCGTTGAATATCCTGACTTATGGGTATAGCCGTATTCACACCTTCCCGGACATATGCTGTCCAGTGGTATACGTGAATTTGTTCCCATTCACAGTGGCGGGTCCGTGGGAGATTCTCACTCCACTTCCTCGACTACAGACGTTGGGTGTGATTATAGCCTGACAGCTCCAGTTTGTCACGAAAAAAGCGTACTCTCTACGGATTCTTCTAGGCCCCAGGGGGGATCATGCTACCTCTGGACGGCCAGCTGCCCACAGAGACAAGCCATCTTGCACCGGTACCTCTCCAGCGGGTGCGTGCACCAGCTCAGGGGAGTCTCCTTCGATCGGAGAAGCTGTACAGCTGCACAGCTTCTATAAGGACTGGAGAGGTCACTGCAGACCGCAGGGCTGAGCAGCTATGAGAGCGGGTCTCTATCATGGCTCGAGGGCAGCAGGGGCAGATCCATCAGCTGTCTTCTCTGCTGGTGCAGGATGCTTCCGGGTATAGAGGATCCCTGCGATGATCGCTGTCGCAGGAGCGGTGACCACCAGACCGAAGCTGCCGGCCATCGTGTTCAGGATCTCTGCAGCCACATAGCTGAGGTTGAAGATCTGTGCAGGAGGCGTTCCCTGAGCCATGAAGACCATCAGGAGCCCCATATAGCTGCTTGAATAGGCAAGCAGCAGTGTAGTGGTCATGGTGCCCACCACCGACCTGCCTACCCTGAACCCTGACAGGATCAGGTCCTTCCTGGAGATCCCCCGCTGGTGCAGCTGTACCTCTTCCATCGCCGAGGCTACATCCATCGATATATCCATGACCGCTCCCGACGCTGCCAGAAAGATCCCCGCGAGGAAGATCTTCGTCAGATCAAGATGGGGATAGCCCGAATAGAGCAGTGTCTCAGCGAACGGTTTGACAGCGCCGCTGATACGGAAGGCAGATCCGAAGATGATGGCCGTACTACAGGTGATCAGCACACCCGCTACCGTTCCGAGAAATGCTGCAGCACCTTTTTGTGAGAGATCTCCCACCAGAAAGAGGATCACTGCCGATACGGCGACCACCACCGAGAGGGAGACGAACACCGGATCATAGCCTGCAAGGAAGAGCGGGAGCATCACTTTCCAGATCATCACACCGGAGAAGAGGAATGAGACGAGTGCCTTGAGCCCGGTGATCCCGGCGAACAGCAGCAGAAACAGGGCGAAGATCCCCAGCAGGATGAGTTCGGCATCCAGGCGGTAGTATCCAGTGAGGGTGATGCTCGAGAGGTCCCCATCAGCATCGGTATAGAGCGTACCCAAGGCCCTGTCTCCTGGAAGATAGATGGTGTCGAACTCCATCTTCCCCATGAGCATATTCACCCCGGAGACCTTCTGACCCTTGAAGGCACCTGAGAGGACTTCCAGGGAGAGTCTCTGACTCCCGGTCTTCACGATCCCGTACTGTTCGATATGGGTATCATCCACTTCGAGGATCCTCACGCGTACCGGGGAGTCCTTGATCGGCAGTGCCTGCCGATCGAAACGGGAATGAGCATCAGAAGAACAGTCACTCCTGCCAGCAGCAGGGTGAAGATCAGGTTGATCCGATTTCGTGTAGCAGATATGAGATATGCAGGCATGATAGCGTCCTTTGACATATGGCTGGGGATACCCTGCTGCAGAAAACGATCCCTTCTGCAGCAGGATATCCCGCTCCCGCATCTGAGGGAGCGGGATGCTTGATGATTACAGGGTCTCTACACCCATGATCGCTGATATGTTGGTGAAGATGTCCGTATTGTCATAGTACCCCATGAAGGCATCGCTTCCCTGTCCGATCGCAAAGGTGGCAATGGGGACCGCGGTATGGGAATAGGAGGTCCAGCCGAGTCCTGCCCGTCTGTTCAGGATGTGTGTGACTTCCATGACGAAGGGTTCATACCCGCCGTAGAGCAGGTAGTCATCGGCAAAGGTCGACTTCACCACCTCGCCTCCCAGGCTCCGTTCGAGCGCTGACTGCAGCAGAGCGATCTCGCTCTCTGACATATCATACAGTCCGAAGTTGCTCTCAAGAGAGGGGATCAGATCCGTGACAGCAGCATCCTGTACCGTATGAGCGGCCTTGTAGGCTGCGAACTCACCGTAGGTATAGTTCTCATAGGAGATGCTCTGATCTCCGAGCATCCCATAGGCTGATTCGTATTTGGTACCGGCGAATCCGAGGGTAAGTCCTCCGGTCTCATGATCTCCGGTGACGACTACCAGAGTCTCGTTCGGGTGCTGCTGATAGAACGCTGCAGCGACCTGTACCGCCTCATCGAATGCCAGGGTGTCACCGATGGAGGTCATCCCGTCATTGGCATGGCAGGCATGGTCGATACGACCGCCTTCGACCATCAGGAAGAAGCCGTCCTGATCTTTCGAGAGCAGATCGATACCCTTTGCCGTGAGTTCTGCAAGAGTCGGCTGATGAGCCTCATCGATGGCATAGTCCAGGTGGGAAGCTCCCATGAGAGCAACGACCTTCTCCCCCGCTTTCGGGTTCCATGAACGGAAGGTGTCGGTCATCGATTCGCTGACGAATGAGCGGTAGCCCTGACGTTCCATCTCACTGATCAGATCCATACCATCGGTCCTCTTGGTCTTCAGGCCTCTGTCAGCACCGATGAAGTTCCGGTATCCGCCGCCTGCGATGTAGTCCACACCGCTGTCTGCGATATCAGCTGCGATGTCGTTCTCCTCATTACGGGAAACGTTGTGAGAGGCAAAGACTGCAGGGGTCGCATGGGTGATCCGGGTCGTTGAGACGATACCGGTAGCAAGGTCGAGATCCTGAGCATATTCGACCAGCGTCTTGAGCGGTGTCCCGCTCTCATCGACGGAGATCGCACCGCAGTAGGTCTTCGAGCCTGTGGCGATCGCTGTACCGGCTGCAGCTGAATCGGTGATGAATCGATCAGATGCATAGGTGGTCGTCAAGCCCTGAGCAGTGAAGGATTGAAAGCTCATCGGGGAGGTCATGACCCTCTCTGTGCTCCGAGATATGCCTCAGCTGCTGCGATCTGTGTAGTGGACATACCGTCACCGATCAGCAGGATCACATATTTCGCCTGTTCCTGCTGTACGGCAGCAGGTGCCATCGCCTGTTCCTGCACCCCCTCAGCGGTGATCAGGAAGGAAGAGCAGAGCATCATCAGAAGTACTAATGTCATTGTCAGTTTTTTCATGTGAAAACTCCTTGTGTTGTTGGTCACACGTACTCTAGCCAGAGGATATGAGGAGGTTATGAGCATATGACAAAATAGTGGTGAGAAGGCTGTGAGGATCTGATGAGGGAGGGACGAACTCCTGTTCAGCGAAGATACTGCTGCACGAGATCGAGATGCTCTGCATAGGTCTCTGAGGGGTGCATGATACCGTCCCGGTCGTGCAGGTAATAGAGGAAGGAGGTCTGTGCCGGAAGAGCCGCTGCAGCGAGGGCATCACGTCCGGGATTCGAGATGCCGGTCGGAGGGAGTCCCGGGCGCCTTCGGGTATTGTAGGGGGTATCGGCCTGCAGCTGTTCGAGTGTGATCGGTCCGGACCAGTCACCGCTCTCATACCTCGTGGTGGCATCTATGCCCAGCGGCATGCCCTGATCGATCCGGTTCGCGATGACCGAAGAGATGATCGGCATATCGTACGGGTCGGCAGTCTCACGCTCGATCATCGATGCGATGATGATCAGTTCTTCAGCACTCAGGCCCCGTGAGGCGGCAGCCTCAAGATAGGGGTGCAGCTCCTGTACGCAGGCACGATGCATGGCCTGAGCCAGCAGCTGTGCGGTCTGCGGACCGATAGTGACCGCATAGACATCGGGAAAGAAGAACCCCTCACTGAAGGCAAGGTGCTCAGCTGCTGCTGTGCTTTCCGCTGCAGTGAGGAACTCTCCTGTGCCGATGATCCCCCGCGCTGAGAGATGATCATCGATCTGAGAGATCGTCATCCCGGCATAGAAGGAGAGCACCGCCCAATCAGAGAACCCCTTGCTGAGCATCAGGGCAGCATGTTCGATGCTGATCGATTCGGGGATCAGATAGACCCCCGATCTGATGCGGGTATCAAGGCCCTGCTCGGTAAGATAGGCAAGCAGCTGCCCCGAAGCCTTCCGGCTGAATACCCCTTCAGCTTCCAGACGGTCACAGACATCAGAGGCAGTGGATCCTGAGGCGATCGTGACCAGTATGTGATCCTTCGGCAGCTCTTCGGGTGTACTCAGGAACCTGAACGCACCGGCTCCGGTGGATCCGTTCAGCCGTTCAGCGAAGGTCCGGCTGCTGCTGACATCGGTACCGGACAGGCTCTCAGGATCGAAGGAGATTCGATCCCTGCCACTGGTGATGATCAGTACCGACACTGCAGCGATCAGGAGGGTCAGGGTGAGAGCGATCACGAAACGCCGTGTAGAACGTCGTTCGGTGACAGCCTTCTTCGACATGCTCTTCTTCTTTCGAGCTGCAGCAGGGCGCTTTCGTTGAGTGGAAGCTGCAGGAGTACGCTTTCGGGAAACCTTCGGCTTCGACATGCTTGCCTTGGAAGAGGGAGCCTCAGGGGTCACGGCCTCAGCAGAGAGTGCGGCCCCTATGGCCTTCTTTGCAGCATCAGGCAGACCTGAGGTGCTTCGGGTCTTGTTGACAGAGCGATTCTTGTTGGTGTGTGATCGTTTCTGGCTCTTCTGCAGCTCCTGTGGTGAGAACAGTTCCTGCTGGGCAGCAGGAGCTGCTCTCAGCGTCCCATCAGCCTCTGCCGACGCTCCGGTCCCCGCCGCGGATGGGTCATGCTCAGGACTGCTCACCGGGCGTTCCACGGTCAGCAGGCTCATCATCGAGAAGTACCTGCTTCAGAGATGCGATGTGTTTCCTGTTGGCAGTGATACGGTGATCGAGCTCCTCGAGCTGTCCCTTCAGAGCATCGAGCTGCCCTTTGATGCGTACTTCCTTCTGCCGGTCGACATCTATGGCAGACTCGAGTTCCCTGATCCTGAGGGCAGACTCGAGACGATTGAGCTGATGCTCGATCTCCCTGCGTTCGCCGTTCAGCCGGTCGATCTCTGAGAGGACCTTCGCGACATCCTCGTGTGACTGCAGCTCCTCGACATACCCCTCATCACCCAGGGCGGCCTTGCCGAGTACGGCGTACTCCTGATCGAGCAGCTGCTGGGCCTTATCGAGCCGTCTGCCGAGTTCACGGACTTTCTTGACCACATCGGGGGTCTCGATGCCGGACTGGCTCAGTACATCCTGATTACGGTTCAGATCGATCTTCCGTGATTCCAGCAGGGCATACATCCTGTCTCGTTCCTGATCAAGACGGGAAAATCCTCTGAGATGACTGCGGCATTCCTGCTCTTCACCTGTCTGATCAGTTCAGAGTTGCAGATCTGCTTACCCGCATTCCTGAAGAGGTCCTCACGGGCACTGTCCATCTTCTCCATCTCGGCCTTGAGTTTGTTCCGCTTCATCTTCAGAGACATCTTCTCGAAGAACGACGCCGCGACATACCGCAGTTCATTCTCTTTGAGTTCTTTCTGATATCTGCTCAGTTCGGCATTCTGATGGGTGATGGAGGTGAACAGCAGTGAGAACTCCTCACCTATGGCACCTGCAGCATACTCTTCATAGGTGATGACGCCGATACGGCTGTAGAGGGAGTTCTTCTCGTACTCGATAGAGGCAAGACGCTGTTCTATCTTGGTGATCTCTTCCCGAGCGGTCTCAGAGGCGCTTGTAGCCTGTTCGATATGATGTATGTTCTTCTGGATCTCATCTACAGCAGTTTTCTTCTCAGCCACACACGTTCGTGCATCGATCATGGGCTGAGAATCATCACGATAGGTATTCTCATATACCGCCTGCCCGAATTGCCGATACTCTACCGCAAGCTGTTCATCCAATGTCGCACAAGCATGTTTCAACTCAGCAATCTTCGTGCGAGCCTCTTCCATAAATCTCTCCTTACTGCAGACGAGGAAAACCCATTTAGCATAGTAGCATAGAAGAGGTTTCTTGACAAAGCCATTGACTCTTTATATCCTGTTAAAATCAACGGTATGGGATTATTAAAAGAGTGTTAGAGCGATTCAATGGAATAGCGGCGAATGCCATCGCGGTATGCGATGCATCACCATACAGATCAGAGGAGCCGGTGCTGCTGAGTGCGGTCCAGAAGCTCGCATCTTCTCGCAATAGAGATATCCTCATTGATTCTGCACATGGGTTCGATGCGTTCTCCACAGCACTCACCTACCTTCTGGCACAAGCCGGCAGCGAAAGGCTTCACAGGTTATGTACCCCCTATGCTCTGCTGCTCATCGACCAGGAGTTGTTCACGTATGCCGTCGATGCGATCACCGCATACTGTACCTCCCGGGAAGGACCCTCCCAGCCTGCGATCATCGGATCATCCTCTGATCCCAAACAGGACCTCCCCCTCCTTCAGGGCTGTGCGCCGGTCCTGATCAGCACCCCGCGCAGACTCATCGATCATATGAGAAGGAAGAATATCATGCTCGAGCAGGTCAGACAGACCTGTATGATCTTCCGGCCTGAACATTTCACGGAGACCTCGATCGAGAGCTTTGAGAACGATCTGCTGTTCATCACCGCAAAGCTCTCACGCTCTTCGAAGAAACTGCTATTCACGCAGAGAGACCGCCTCTCAGCATCTGCCGGCGAGCTTCTGAAGAACCCGAAAGTCATCACAGACCGTGATCTCACAGCTCCTGCCCAGGCGACATGGCATATACTGGAGTCGATCACACCCGATCTGATCACACAGTACATCATCGATCACCACCTCGAGCGTGCGTACATCCTCTGTGAGGACCCTGCGCTCTATCACCAGTTCACAGACTATCTGAGTACCCATACCGAAACGAATCTACCTGCAACCGTCGTACTCTCAGAGGCCGGCAGCCTGTCGGAGAAAGCCGGACATATCATCTATGCCGGTCTGCCGGACCATCTTGAGAACTCATCCCTTCCCGGCTGTGTGAACCCCGCTGCCGCCGAGGTCCACCATTTTTTGTCACAGCTGAGAACCACCATGCATTCCCAACCATTGAGGAGAACTTCACTATGAACAGACAATTCACTGCATCGAACGACCAGGAAACGGTATCAGAGAAGATCAGGATGCTCATCAGGGAGATCGAGAAAGATGCTCATCCGGGAGAACTCAACGAGCTCAAACGTGCGATCAAAAAGAGGTTCCATTCTACCGCAGAGGATATTTTTCCGCATACCTGCTCAGGACCTTTCTCAGCACCTCGAAGGGACGATCCTCTGCACCGAGACCGGCTGCCGTGCCCACCATAGCTGAAGAGGATACCGCAACCCTGTTCTTCGGTATCGGCAAGAACCGAAGGACCTACCCCAAGGATATCGCCCGTCTGCTCAAGGCAGAGGCTGGACTGGAGAATGAGGATATATCCACGATCAAGACTCTGGAGAACTACTCGTTCGTGTCGGTTCACAAGGAAAAAGCCGCTCAGGCGATCGAAAAGCTCAACGGCCTGTCCTATAAGGGAAGAGCCCTTGTCGTGAATTACGCCAGATCGAAGACCAAATAGATGTTCATGGTCACGCTGCCGCTGGGCATGCTGCAGACGAACTGCTATCTGGTGAGTACCGATGGACAGCACCTGTTCATCATCGATCCCGCCGATGAATCCGAGCGTATCATCGCAGCGGTGAACGAGAGCGGGATGGAGGTCTCAGGGATCATCCTGACCCATACCCACTTCGATCATATCCTGGCTGCCGGTGATCTTGCCGCCTATTACGGCCCGATCGAGATCTATGTGCACGAAAATGAGTGTCCTTTCATGGGAGAGAGCGGGATCGCTCACCAGCTGCAGGACCTGAAGTCTCTGGTACCGCAGATGGCAGAGGCTGCTGCACGGCAGATCTCCCGCCTGCCTGAGGTAACACGACCCCTTCGGCATGGTGAGCTGATTGAGATGTGCGGACTCACCGTCTTTCACACCCCCGGGCATACCCCCGGTTCGATCTGTCTTTACCGAAAGGAGGATCAGGTGCTGTTCTCTGGCGATACGCTCTTCTATGGCTCAGTCGGGCGTACCGACTTCCCGGGAGGCAGTCATCAGCAGCTGCTGAGATCCGTCAGAGAGCTCCTGGCAGCCGTACCTGATCAGACAGCGGTGTATCCCGGACACGGACGGCCTACGACGATAGGCTTCGAGAGAAGCCACAATCCGTTCCTGACATAGGCTGCACAGAGCTGCTGACCTCAGGAGCAGATAAAACCACAGCAGGCTGCCGATCCCCGAAAGGACTGGCAGCCTGCTGTAAGTTCAGTGAACGCTGTATGTCTTACGCACGTGCCATTCGCTTGGCCTTCTCATCTGCGTTCTTGCACTCGATACAGTAGACAGCATACGGGATAGCCCGTAATCTGTCTTCCGGTATGCGAGCCCCGCAGTGCAGGCAGCGACCATATCTGTTGCTATGGATGCGACTGAGTGCTCCGTCTATCTGCTTTAACCTGTTTGAATCATGGCGGTTTATCGCTTCCATCTTCTTGGTAGCCACATCGTCTGCTGCGATATCACCAAAATCCTTCGAATCCATCCCGTTCATGATCCTTCTGAAATCTTCACTTTCTGAGATGAATTTCTTGATGATCTCATCTCGTTCAGCAAGGATCACTTGTTCCATCTCTGCTATGAACTGTGTATCCACGGGAATCCTCCTCTACATCAAAATACATGATGCAATCTTGTATACCTTTTCAAAGCCATTGTCAACGGCTCACAGGCCTCTGCACACATTATAATTTGGATTTTTCCAAAAGATACACGCTGATACCTATGCATCTTGCGAGGTTGACAAAAGCATACACATACCATACTATTTGCAGTGTCTGAGTATGATCGTATCTCGTATATGATCATAGATAACAGGAGGAAATGTGGCTAAAGAAGAAGCTATTGAAGTCGAAGGGATCGTAAAAGAATCATTACCGAACACCATGTTCAGAGTGGAACTGCAGAACGGACATCTGATTCTTGCTCATCTGTCAGGAAAGATGCGAAAACACTATATCCGAATAGTTCCCGGTGACAAGGTGCGTGTCGCACTGTCACCATACGATCTCACTCGAGGCAGAATCATCTATAGAGAACGATAGACGACTTCACGTACCATATATAGAGTTCATGTGCTTATATGATAGGCCCGTACCATACGGGTCTATTATTATTTTACCGCTACCCAGACTGCACCGGTCCCACCGAGCGCCCATGCGGGACACCCCGTGCCCCGGCATGGGGTGAACGGTCAAGACAGACATGGACGGCTTCAGGAAGGACCGCACGGCCCTCTTTGGAGTGGTAGCCCTTCCCGTGGATGATCAGTACTTTGGACAGACGGTCTTTCGAGGCCGCCCGGAGAAAATCAGGGACAAGTTCCTGCGCCTCCGCGACCGTGCAGCCATGCAGGTCCAGAGTCCGCTGGGGACGCATCTTCTTCAGCTGCTTCGCCGTCGGCCGGAAGCCCTGCTGCTGTTCATATGAAGAGCGGCCCTCGTCACAGGCCGCTCCTTCTGACTGTCGGTCAGTTTCCCATTGTGTCAGTATATCACCAAAATCCATGATCAGACCTCTCGCACATCCTTGAACTCCTGTACGAGCGGGGTCAGGATCCGTATGGTTTCTTCTTTCGATATGCCTGTGACCTTCATGGCACACAGTGCGTTTGTCGGACTGGTCCCCAGGAACGTCCCGAAGGAGATGATATCACCGCCGTTCTCATAGATCGAACCAGCAAGTTTTGCCAGCTCACCGGGCTCTACAGGAACGAGCATGCTGATCCTGACACCCCGCTCTCTTGCACCGAAGAGTTCGATGAAGATCTTGAAGATATCTGATTCGGTGATGATACCTACCAGCTTTCCCTGTTCGACCACAGAGAGCCCCCCGATGTCATTATCAGCCATCACACGTGCAGCCTCTTCGATCACGGTGTCAGGGGGTATGGAGATCACCGGTGTGGACATCACCTTCTTGACGGTGAGCTTCGAGAGCAGATAGTTCAGCTCATAGACATCAAGGGTGCTTGCCGGCGACGGGGAAGCGTAGAGAAGATCCTTCTCCGTGACGATCCCCACAAGGTTCTTATCCTTATCGAGCACCGGGAGTCTGTGTATCTTCTCCTGCCGCATGATCCGCTGCGCTTCTGCAACCGGCACATCCTGCCGTATCGTCACAGGATTCTGTGTCATTCTGTGTCCAACGATCATAGTTGACCTCCATAGATCAATAGTGGTTCAGCCGCTGTCTACCCGGCTGTGCACGAAACCTGCTCCTACTCACCAAGATACGCTGCCCGTACCTTCGGATCCTCAAGAAGCATCTCGCTCGGTCCTGAGAGCACGATCCTGCCGTTCTCCATGACATATCCGTGCGTAGAGGCCCGCAGGGCGATCTTCGCATTCTGTTCGACAAGGAAGACCGTGACATTATCCTCCTGATTGATCAGGGCGATCTTCTGGAAGATGTCCTGAATGATCAGCGGTGCCAGACCGAGGCCCGGTTCATCGAGCAGCAGCAGTCTCGGAGAGCTCATCAAGGCTCTCGCGATGGCCATCATCTGCTGTTCCCCACCGGAGAGGGATCGGGTCTTCTGCTTCCTGCGGCTCTTGAGGATCGGGAAGAACTCATACATCTCTTCTTTCTTTCGAGCCGTGAGCTTATCATCCCGTACCATGAATGCTCCCATATCAAGATTCTCTTCCACCGTCATGTCTGCAAAGACCCTTCGGCCTTCGGGTACCAGAGCTATGCCCTGTTCAGCGATCTTGTCCGTTGTCAGTATATCATGGTTCTTTCTGAATCGGAAATGCTGTGTTGTATCACGTGCTGCCACAGCGATCAGGGAGTCCTGGAACTGGATCGAACCGCTTACCAGAGGTTCGAGCCCCACGATGGCTTTGAGCAGTGTCGACTTTCCCGCTCCGTTGGCGCCGATAAGACTCACGACAGCTCCCTCGTCGACTTTCATACTCACCCCGTGGAGTGCCTGTATATTACCGTACTTCACTGCTATATCATCTATTCTCAATAATTCACTCATTCTTCTTTCCCCAAATAGGCTTCGATGACCAGCGGGTTCTCCCGGATCTCCAGAGGATTCCCGGAAGCGATCTTCTTCCCGTAGTTCAGTACCGTGATCTGTTCACAGATATTCATGACCAGTTTCATATCATGCTCGATCAGCAGGACGGTCACGCCCTGCTCCCTGATGCGTCTGATCGTCGCCATGAGTCGATCGGTCTCCTGAGGGTTCATACCGGCTGCCGGTTCATCGAGGAACAGCAGTTCCGGTTCTGTAGCCATAGCCCGTGCGATCTCCAGCTCACGCTGGCTTCCGTAGGGAAGATTCCGAGCACTCTCGTTGCGGAACTTGTCCAGATTGAAGAATTCAAGCCATTCTCTTGAAGTGTCATAGATGGCCTTCTCCTCACCCTTCATGCTGATATAACTGCGCACGGCATTGAGCAGTCTCCCGGAGGTCATGGACGTTCCCGTCTTGAAGTGTCGACCGATCATGACATTCTCCAGTACCGACATCTCCTTGAACAGTCTGATATTCTGAAACGTTCTGGCGATACCCAGCCGGCTTATGCTGTGGGCAGGCATCCCGGTGATCTCCTCGTCCTTGAAGAATACCTTCCCGGAGGTAGGTACATCCATACCGGTTATGTTGTTGAACAGCGTGGTCTTCCCGGCACCGTTCGGTCCGATCAGACCGGTGATCGAATGCTTCTCAACGGCAAATCGACATCTGATACAGCGATGACCCCGCCGAAGGCACGGGTCAGCTGTGTGGTATATAACAGGCTCATCTCTTTACCCCTATTCTGATGATACGTCGCACTCGCAAGAGCAGAGATTCCTGCTCGAGTGTCCCGGTAAGCTGATCATAGTTGACCCGCTTGCGTCCCAGTATCCCCTGCGGTCGATAGATCATCATCAGGACCAGGATCAGACCGAAGACGATCTGCTTGAACTGCGGGGGGACCGTACTCGAGATACCCAGCAGTCTGGGGAACTCCGCAGCAAGCTGTATGATCAGGGCACCGAAGATCACTGCGATGTGGTTCCCCATACCTCCGAGGACCACCATGCACAGGACCATGACCGAGACCATGAAGGTATAGGTGTTCGGGGTGACCGAAAGGGTGAAGGCTGCCTGCAGGGACCCTGCACAGCCCGCTACGAAGGCTCCGACCATGAAGGCCCACACCTTGTACCGGGTCGTGTTGATGCCCATGGCATATGCTGCGATCTCATCCTCCTTGATAGCCTCCAATGCCCTGCCCATGCGGGAACGGGTGAGCCGTTTGAGCAGCAGGTAGAAGATCGTCACGAAGACCCAGACCAGCAGGAGGAACCCCCATTTCTTATAGGGATTGATGGTCATGCCGAAGATCGTCGGCATGGGGATCCCATTGATCCCCATGGGGCCGCGAGTCAGAGAATCCCAGTTGAGGATCACATTCCTGATGATCTCTCCGAAGCCCAGTGTGGCTATAGCCAGATAGTCACCTTTGAGCCGCAGGGTCGGAAGCCCGACCAGCGCTCCTGCGGCAGCAGCTAACAGACCAGCTATGGGGATCGTGAGCCAGAAGCTCACCCCGTAGGAGACTGTCAGGATCGCCGTCACATAAGCGCCGATAGCAAAGAAACCAGCCTGACAGAGCGAAAGCATGCCGGTGACTCCTGTTATGATGTTCTGACCCAATGCAAGTATCGCATAGAGTCCGGTATAGATCAGTATCAGTAATAGAAAACTCAGCATACTACACCTTCTCCCTTTCTGCTTTTCCGAGCAGACCTTCCGGTTTTACCAGGAGTATCAGGATCAACACCCCAAAGGCTATGGTATCTTTCAATCCCTGCGGGATTCCGAGGACCGCCACACCGAAGGTCTCAAGGAGTCCCAGCAGGATCCCTCCGATCATGCACCGGTGATATTCCCGATCCCTCCCACGACAGCAGCGACGAAGGCCTTAAGCCCTGCCATAGCCCCCATGGTGGGATATACCTTGAAGTCCAGGGCGATGAGAATACCCGCGGTAGCCGCCAGTGCAGACCCTATGGCAAAGGTAAGACTGATCACCTGATTGACATTGATACCCATCAGAGCAGCCACATCCTGATCCAGACTGGTTGCCCTCATGGCTTTACCCATTCGAGTCCTGTCGATATAGAGTTTGAGCGCCACCATCATGAGAAAGGAGACGACCAGGATAAGGATCTGGTGGGGTGTGATTGCGACATCACCGATCTTATAGGCGGTATTGTCGAAGGGGTAATCGAACTTCCGTGATTTCGTCCCCCAGAAGAAGGCCGCCAGATTACTCAAAATGAATGACACCCCGATGGCACTCAGCAGAGGTGCCAGCCTTGTGGCCTTTCGTAGTGGCTTGTAGGCGATCTTCTCGATACTCATGCCGAGTACGGCACTGATGACCATACTGATGAGCATCGCAATGAAGAAGACGATCATCAGCAGGGGGCCGTAGGGCAGATCCCCTCGGAAATAATCGAACAGAAACAGACCTGAGTAGGCGCCAATCATCAGGATCTCACCGTGGGCAAAGTTGATGAACTTGAGGATCCCGTACACCATCGTGTATCCAAGAGCTATAAGAGCATATATACCGCCCAGCGTAAGACCATTGAGGAAATGCTGAAAAAATTCTGAGATCGATCCCAAAATATAACTCCTTCGCAACACGACCGACGTACAGGACGAAGGCCGGTAATCTCTGTAGACTTTGTTATTCACGCACGGTATGCATATAAGCCTTGATACTCCATTATGTAATATCAAGGCTTCTAGGCACAGAGCTCTCAAAGGTACAATGCAGGAAGGAACCCCGGCACGTAAGGTGCCTGGATCCCGTTCCCTTAGATGGCAAGGTACGAATTATTTAAGCTTGACCAATTCCTCTCCATCAACGGTGTAGACACCGATCTGTACGGGTTTCTGATCAACGACCTGGAAGATCCCCTGTACAGCGATCAGATCCCCGTTCGATGCGAAGCTCACATCTCCGGAGACTCCGGCGTAGTTCTCAGTCGCAGCTACAGCTTCCCGTACAGCAGCACGGTCGATAGCCCCGGTACCGCTGTAAGTTTTCTCAATAGCGTCCATAATGATGTTGGCACCATCATACGCGTTCTTTGAGAATGAATCAGGTTCTACACCCCATTTTGCACTATAGTCAGCAACGAAGCCGGCTGATCCCGGGGTAGCATCTACGTCGACCGGACCTGTGTAGATGACACCATTGGTGTCATCTTCGGCAAGGTCAAAGATCTCAGGGTTGGAGAAGCCGTCAGCACTGAGGAACTGTACGTCCATGTCAAGGCTTGCGGCCTGTCCAAGGATCTGAGCCATCTCCGCAACGTAGTTGGGGATATAGATCGCTTCAGGGTTCTCACCTTTGATCGTGGTAAGCTGCGTCCTCAAGTCCTTATCTCCCTGCAGAGCAGTCTCAACGGCCACGATCTCCCCACCGTGAGCGGTGAATGACTTGGATACCTCTTCATACAGACCCTGACTGTAGTCATTCTTCACATAGAGTACGGCAAGTCGTTTGATGCCGAGCTCTTCTGCAAAGTAAGCTCCGGCAACTTTAGCCTGGAGAGCGTCACTTGGGACCGTCCTGAAGATATAAGAACCGATTCCCGGAAGATCGGCATGGGTCGAAGATGGTGAGATCATCACGATCTGTTCTGCCTGAGCTCTCGGGGCAATAGCGATCGAGACACCTGAGAAGACCGCACCGACCATACCGGTGACCTTGTCGACACTGGCAAGTTTCTCGATTGCAGCCTGTCCCTTCTCGACAGTCCCTTCTGAATCCTCGACGACGACCTCAACGGTGATGCCCTTGACTCCGCCTGCTGCGTTTCTCTCATCCACGGCAAGTCGTACAGCCTGTGACATCAGGGTGCCGTAGTTGGCATAATCACCGGTCATAGGTCCGATGAACCCGATCTTGATCGAAGCAGCCTTCTCAGCTGTTTCGGCAGCATCCTCTTCTGGCAGCCGACGAACAGTAAGCCTGCAGCGACCACAAGTATCAGTAACAAAGCAAATCTTCTTTTCACAATCCACCCTCCATAAGTAGTATTCGTGACAATATACAGGAGCTTCAAGCCTTCTGGCAGTGTCGCATGGGCTGCACTGATCCAACATCGAGTCGAATCCCATATATACAAGTTCTTTTATACATAATCCTGCATATTTATTCAACAGAAATCTAATTCACGGGGCAACTTATATTCTTTAGCTTATATTTTTTGTCAGTGTTCTATCATACAGCGGCAGGATCTCAGACCTAAGCCTGATCAAGCTCTCGGGCATCGGCCTTCTGGCACTCTTCACATAGACCATAGTACTGCACCACATGACTTTCGATGGCAAAATGGTAGATCTCACTGTACTTCTTCTCACACTGGCGCATGCACAGGACCTCCTCATAGGAGAAGTCGTTGAACTTGATGATCTTGAAGCACCGTTTACAGACCAGCTGATGATAGTTGTTCGAGTTCGGGGCACGTTCGATATAGGCGAAACGGGCACGGCCGTCGCCGACATTCACCTTGCTGATCATCTCATGTTCTTCGAGGAGATTGAGGGTCCTGTAGATCGTGGCCAGTCCGATCCCCGGATCATCAGGGTGCAGAGCTATGAAGATATCATCAGCTGTCATATAGGCAGCTGCCTGCTTGAGACAGTCGAGAATGACCTTCCTCGGATGCGTCATACGAAAGTGGGTCGGCTGCGGGGTATTCACTTCTTTCTGGCTATGCTCAGTATCTGAACTCATATACGTTTCCTGGATCCCTGTTGCTTCCATTCGCTCTGGGGCAGAAGAACAACTTGTTTTTCTCTATGCGGTGCACCGAAGATACCGTACAGGCATCTTCATCATGCAGCTTCCATTCACTTGCAGCTTCTATTCTGCAGTAGTATGTCACCATGTAAAAAAAACGTCAACCGACCACACCCCTGTCGTGTACCACGACAGGGTAGATCGCTGCTTCACAGCAAAGGGAGCATATCCTCTTCGACATACCAGCCCCGCTCACGCAGTGATCTTCCACCTGCTTTCGCGCTCATCAGGTCCGGTACGATGGTACCGCCCGGACTCTTGACTTCACTACTGTAGTAAATTACTATGTTAGTAAATTACTACATATCTGTAAAGGAAACATACCATGAAGATACCTACGGAACTGAAACACAAGCCGGTCATCGTCTCTGAGTCCTATGACCTCATCGATGGCAGGAGCGCTGAACACACCGACGCAAAGGGGCTCTCGCTGGGACTGGCCCAGTGGAGCGAACGGGGAGAACTTGATATATCGGCAAAGATCTGGCGCCATACGGGAGAGAAATGGTCAAGGCAGTCAGAGGAGATGCCGCTCCACCGTGTGCTGGACCTGGCGATCCTGGTATGCAGGACCAGGCTCTTCTTCACCGAACGCTACCACATGAACGAGAAGGACTACCCATCCTACCCGCTTCTGGATAGGATCGGGGTGCAGGGAGGAGCCATGAATGTGGCCATCTGCACGGAGAACTCACACATCGAAAAAGATCTCGAGCTCTTCGATGCCTGTCTGCACAAGGATGATGAGATCCTGGGGGAGCGCATGAGGGTGCTGTACGGACTGCTCAAGGATGTGGTGGAACAGTGACTGCGACAGGAAGGCGGCCCTGGAGAGCGAAGAGCCTTCGCCACAGATCTGCCGCGGGCTCTTCTGTCTGTCAGCTGCCGGCACGCCTCGGGGTGCCGGCAGCTGACCCCTCCGGCTTGATCTTGACCAGATGGGACATGATCGGCGGCAGTGGAGCAGTGAAGGTCATCCGTTCCTTTGAGTGGGGGTGGTTGAAGGTTATGGATGATGCATGGAGCATCAGCCGCTTGGCTCCCCGGTCGGTACCCTTCTCCCCGTATACCTTATCTCCGACCACCGGACAGCCTGCTTCTGCGAGGTGCACACGTATCTGGTTCTTCCTGCCGGTAAGCAGCCCGATCTCCAGCAGACTGTAATGATCGGTAGCCTTGATCACGCGGTACCGCGTCTGTGCCAGCTTTCCCTTGGCTTCACTCTTCACCGAATACATCCGATGGATGCTGTTCTCGGTAAGGTAGGAGGTGATCAGCCCTTCACTCTCGCTCATGGCACCATGGACGACGGCATGATAGGTCTTCTCGAAGTTCTTCCACTCTTCCTGGAGATACACTTTTGCCGCGGCATGTTTTGCGAACACCAGGACCCCGGAGGTATCCCGATCGAGCCTGTGCACGATAAAGATCCGATTCTTGGATTTCTGATTCCCCTTCTTCACATATTCATTGAGCAGGAAATAGGCTGTGTGTTCCTTCTCCTGTTCGGTGCTGACCGTCAGCAGTCCGCTGGATTTATCGACAACAAGAATATCGTGATCCTCAAAGAGCACCGTGATCCCCTTCGGGTGAAATCTGCGGGGCGCCGGCTTGAACGGTTTCTTCGTATTTGGCATCATATGACTCTTGAGAAGCAGCTCACCCGACATGCCTCTGCAGGCTGTCAGAGGCGTTCTCATTTTCCTCTTCGTTAGTTCTAACCCATGGTGTACAACGTTTTGGCCTGAATGCATAGAGCACGCAGGTGCCGCAGCTCCATCTTTTTCTGATTACCGCCGGAGGACCGTACAGATCCTACCTGCTGCAGGGGAGGCCCGGCTGGGTCTATTGAACTGATTCACCTCTCATGATACAACTGCTCTCAGCCAGGTCAGCACCACATGCTGCGAAGGTGCAGCAGCTGCATGGCCGGGGAGAACAGCCAAGGGCCTCATAGCACCGGCTGCAGCTGAGGAAGGAGTACAGGAACAGATGCTGATCATCTATCTGCAGGGCCTCGCGCTTGGAGCGAGTCTCATCATCGCCATCGGAGCCCAGAATGCGTTCGTCCTGTCTCAAGGGATACGACAGGAGCATTCCCTGATCATCCCGCTGATCTGCAGCATGACCGATGCGATACTCATAGCCATCGGCGTACTGGGTGCAGGTGCATGGATGGCCTCAAGACCGCTGCTCTCTGCTGCCGCATCCACAGCAGGAGCCCTGTTCCTGCTGTGGTACGGCTGGAAGCACGCCGCAGCGAGTTTCTCCCCAAAGGGCATGGATGATTCCCCGAGGGACTCGATGAGCACCTCTTCGGCAGTGCTGTTCACTTTGGCCGTCTCACTGCTCAACCCCCATGTCTATATCGACACCATCGTGCTGCTCGGGGGGATCAGCAGCACCTACGACCAGGCTGTCAGAGGATATTTCGCAGCAGGGGCTGTCACAGCATCCTTCCTCTGGTTCTTCTCCCTCAGCCTCGGGGGCAGAGCCCTCTCCCCGATCTTCAAGGACCCCCGGGCCTGGAAGATCCTTGACAGGGTGATAGCCATCATCATGTGGTTCATGGCCTATACCCTCATCAAGCACGGTCTTCTGGAATCACTCTTTCCGCTAGTGAGCTGAAAGAGGCCCCCTTCTTCTTCCGCAGGATACAGCTCAGGAGTGTAGAAAAGAACTTGATGACACATCTCCGGTGGTGTATACTATGGTAAATTCCATCAGTCGGGAGGCGTTCATGTCAGCTAGTGTGATCAAAGGTGTTCCTGTTCAGGAATGACCTGATCTCAGCACATCCTATCTCATTGACACCGTGATTTTATGACGGCTGCTGACATCCTCAGGCATCTCTACACATCTGTCTACGTGTTTCAAGAACAGGACATCCTTTTATAGATACCTCATCGTTGAATCGACTCACATAAAGGGAGACTACCATGTCCAGAATCATACACGAAGCTTCCGCTGCCGACAGCCCCTTCCTCTGCTGCCACTGCGGAACGATCGTCACACCGACTGATATGAATCGAACGATTCGTAACCACTGCCCGACCTGCCTGTGGAGCCTGCATGCTGATCTGAGGACGGGAGACCGACGCAGCAGCTGCAGAGGTCCCATGGAACCGATCGCCGTATGGGCAAGACCCTCGAACGAGTGTCCATCATCCACAGATGTACATCCTGCGGCTTCCTCAGGACCAACAGGATCGCTGCTGATGATAACGAACTGCTGCTCTACCTGCTTGCAGCCAGGGCCCTCTCAGCACCGCCCTTCCCTGTCGATATGCTGACCGGGAGGACGCTATGAACGAACAGGAACATCATGAACTCATCAGCTGGGGCTGGAACAGGTTCTTCGAGCAGCAGTACCTGCAGTACCCGGAGGGATGCCTGAGCCCCTCACGGGTGGTGCGTGATACCCGTCATCTCTATACCCTCAGAAGCGGGAGCGGGGAAGCAGCCGCCAGGGTATCAGGAGCATTCCGGTATACTGCAGTGAGACCTTCTGACTACCCGGTAGTGGGAGACTGGGTCCTCTGCCGGCAGGAGGCACAGACCTGGATCATCGAGCAGGTGCTGAAGCGCTCATCCCAGTTCTCGAGAAAGGCTCCGGGATCAAGGACCGAGGAGCAGGTATCTGCCGCGAACATCGACATCACCGCACTGGTCTTCGGGCTGAACGGCGGCAGGAACTTCACCCCCGGAAGCCTTGAGCGCTATCTGACACTGGCATGGGAAAGCGGGAGTGAACCGATCATCGTACTCAACAAAGCAGACCTTGCTGACGCACAGATGAGATCATCAGCGTTGCAGCAGGCAGTCAACAGCGCTCCAGGGGTTCGCATATTCAGTATCAGTGCCAGCACCGGCGAAGGCCTCTCTGAACTGGAGGCTGTACTGAGACCGGGGACCACCGCAGCTCTGCTGGGACCTTCGGGCGTGGGGAAATCGACCCTGATCAACACCCTTGCCGGCACGACCCTGCAGAAGACGGCAGCCCAGAGGACCTATGATCAGAAAGGGAAGCACACCACCACTGCCAGAGAGCTGTTCAAACTGCCCTCCGGGGCAATGATCATCGATACCCCGGGGCTCAAGGAGCTGCAGCTGATCGCAGGAGAGGAGAGTACCGCAGCTGCCTTCAGCGATATCGAAGAGCTGGCACAGCACTGCCGCTACGATGACTGCTCTCACGAAGGAGAACCGGGCTGTGCTGTGCAGGCGGCACTGGCTTGCGGCGAACTTGAGCAGAGACGATATGAACAGTATCTGGATATACGCAAAGAGATCCGGTATGTCCAGAGAAGATTCGATGAGCAGAGTGCCAGAAAAGAGAGAGACCGGTGGAAACAGATCGCCAAGCGACAGAAAGAACTCAAAAAGCTGCGAAAACGGTAAGGCCATCGACGGATGTGCAGCACCGAAGGGACACTGCACGTCCGTCTCCGTTCCCGGCAGGCTTGTACGCCCCACCCCGGTCGCAGCAGCCTTTCTGGTGCGCCTGCTGCTGAGGTATCCATGCCCCAGCACCAGGGGTGCTGTGAGGTCAGTCTGAACGAAGAAAGGCCCCTGTTCTCCGGTTGCTGAGATCGTCAGCAATCGGAGAACAGGGCCTTATACGCTGCGTGTTCCAGCAGCCCTTCACTCTATACCCCGTATGCGATTCGAACGCATGACCTGCTCCTTAGGAGGGAGCCGCTCTATCCAGCTGAGCTAACGGAGCCCGGACAGCAATGGAAGGACCACTGCTTCTGAGGACATATTCTATGCAAAGTCACCTCAAGTGTCAAGTCAGTCGCACCACCCTGTGACAGGGGGGTATGAATTAATTCATGAAGTACTTTCATTTTCCTTGACAACCTAAAACATCAAGGTTATCATGACTTATTCATGCACACGTGTGCAGGAAACTATATGTATATCGATAAGCATATTACCATAGGTGATTGTTATCGTGTGCATGGCAAGGAGGTCTGTCATCTCAGTAACGATCAAAGATATAGCGAAACTCGCCAATGTAAGCCATACTACAGTATCACGTTGCCTGAACGACAGCCCGCTCATATCAGATAAGACAAAGAATCGTGTCCTGAAGATCGCCAAAGAGCTGAATTATGAGGTGAACAGCAGCGCACGGAGCCTGAGCACCAAGAAGACGGGGATCATCGGGGTCATCTACCAGCAGGAACTCGAGGACTTCGGTTCCTCGGCCTACATAAACGAACTGTTCCTGGAGCTTCGGCATAATCTGGAGACCCTGCAGCTCGATACGATCCTGCTGGAAGCCATCAACCCCGATACCTTCATGAGCAATACCATACGCCTGATCAGGCAGCACAAGGTTGACGGGTTCCTGATGATCCACGGTCAGATATCACCGAATGATATCACCTATATCAACGAATACGATATCCCGGCGGTACAGGTCCATTTCAAACCTGACTACCTGGATCTCAACACCATGGACTACTATATAACCGACAACTTCCGCGGAGGCTATATTGCCGCAAAACATCTGATCGAACGCGGCTGCAGAAAGATCATAGCCCTTGAATGCAGTCCCAATATCGGCAGGGAGTTCGAGGACAGGACCACAGGGTTCAAGATCGCAGCGAAAGAGGGACAGCTGGCGGAAGAGGACTGCATGGTCTTCAAGATGACGTGCAAGTATCTCAGTGCCTACCATTTCGTCCATGAGCATATAGGTCTGCTCAGGACCTGCGACGGGATCTTCGCCCAAGCAGATATTCTGGCCTCTGCCTGCATCACAGCCCTGAAGGAACACGGCCTACGGGTACCGGGAGACATAAAGATCGTCGGGTACGATGACTCGTTCTACAGTACACTCGTCCCCCCGTTCATCACCACCGTCCATCAGCCGAGAGAGGAGATCACCGTCAAGGCCTGCAACCGGATCCTGGACCTGATCAAGACCGATGGAGAAGAGATCAAGTCTCTGGAACAGGAACAGATCGAACCCTATCTGATCATCCGAGAGACCACATAGGAGGGGAGGCCTCAGGCACCCGTACCGTTGTATTGGAATTCTGAGTACATGCACGAAGCATGACTCAAAATATATAAAAGGAGAACGAAATGAGAACGACAAAAGTATTGGCTCTATGTCTGGTCCTGCTGCTCGCAGGGACTTTCAGTATCACAGCCGGCGGTCAGCAGGAAGCTGAAGAAGCAGGCCCTATCACATTGACTGTCGCAGCAGGTGCTGTAGGTCAGGAACTGGTTCTGGCAAAAGAGGCTGCTACTGCCTATATGAGCATGAACCCCGATGTGGAAGTGATCGTCCTGGAGACTCCGGACCTCACCACTGACCGACTGGGTCTCTATCTGCAGTACTTCGAAGCACAGTCCGGTGTGGTTGACATCTATCAGATCGATGTCATCTGGCCTGGCGATATCGCAGAACACCTGGTTGACCTCAATCAGTACGGTGCGGCATCAGTGGCAGCTGACCACTTCCCCGCGATCATCGAGAACAACACCGTAGATGGTAAACTCGTGGCTATGCCATGGTTCACCGATGCCGGACTGCTCTACTACCGTGCAGACCTGATGGAAAAATACGGATTCTCAGAACCTCCCGCAACATGGGATGATCTTGAGATGATCGCAGAAAAGGTCCAGGCAGGTGAACGAGCTGCCGGAAATCAGGATTTCTGGGGCTTTGTATGGCAGGGTAACTCCTACGAAGGTCTTACCTGTGATGCCCTTGAATGGGTCGTCTCCATGGGCGGCGGAAATATCGTAGAACCCGATGGTGAGATCACCATCAACAATCCAAAAGCAGCTAAAGCACTCGATATGGCAGCCGGCTGGGTCGGCACCATCTCTCCAGAGGGAGTAACCGGATTCGGTGAAGAAGATGCAAGAAACATGTTCCAGGCAGGGAATGCCATGTTCATGAGAAACTGGCCATATGCATACAGTCTTGGGAATGCTCCTGACAGTGCTATCAGCGGCAAGTTCGATGTAGTACCCCTTCCTGCCGGCGACAGCGGAAGAGGAGCTGCAGCACTCGGCGGATGGCAGCTCGCTGCATCAAAATACAGTGAGAACATCGAAGAAGCTGTTGACCTGCTGATGTACATGACCAGCTATGAAGAACAGAAGAGACGAGCTATCGTCGGATCATACAATCCTACGATCAAAGGCCTCTACTCTGATGCAGAAGTCCTGGAAGCTACCCCGTTCTTCGGCAGCCTCTATGATGTCTTTGTGAACGCTGCTGCAAGACCTTCGACAGTCACTGCCCCGAACTATGCAGAAGCATCCAAGATTTTCTTCTCGAATGCTCATGACGTTCTTACCGGCAAACAGTCAGGTGCTGTTGCTGTAAGGAATATGGCATTGGATATCGAAGACCTCATAAAATAATTTCGCACGAGTACATTCCTTGAGCATCCCCGATACCGGGGATGCTCATGCAGTACCTACCACGTAAAAAAAGGAGGTCTCCCCATGAGTCAGCACAGGCTGGAAAGATCAGAACAGAAACTGGCGATGTTATTGCTGATCCCGTCGTTTCTTGTGATCTTTCTCATAGCGTTCTACCCTCTCGGCAGTGTGTTCGTGACCAGCTTCACAAACAGGACCTTTGCCAGCAGCGTAGAGACTGAGACAGTCGGTTTCGATAACTACCGCAAGCTGCTCAGTCTGAAGATCATGAAGCTCGAACCGATCTTCGACCCCGATACCGGATTGCAGGCTATCGACGATTTCTCAGGAGAACCTGCATACCAGGATCCCATAGATCTGCTGCCGCGCGACCCCTTCCGCTACAAGCCGCTGCGGGAGTTCGATCTGTTCGGTACCAGATACGTCTATGCGGCTACCGACCCGAAATTCATACAATCTATTGAAGATACCTTATTCTTCACCCTGACTTCAGTGATCCTCGAGACGATATTCGGCATGATGATCGCACTGATTATGATCAAGAACTTCCCCGGTCGAGGGGGGCTCAGAGTCGCCATGCTCGTCCCATGGGCAATACCGACAGCGGTATCTTCCCGTATGTGGGAGTGGATGTTCGCCTCAACGCGTGTCGGTGTCTTCAACGTGATAGCCCAGTGGATGGGATACACGGACGGACAGTTCCCGTTCCTTACCGATGCATCGACCCAGATATGGGCTATGATCGCAATCGATGTCTGGAAGACCACGCCATTCATGGCACTTCTGCTGATGGCTGGACTGCAAACTATTCCCATGGAAGTCTATGAAGCTGCATATATCGACGGATGCGGAGCGATCAGGCGCTTCACCAAGATCACCATGCCGCTGGTCAAACACACCCTGCTTGTAGCCCTGGTCTTCAGGACCCTTGATGCTCTGAGAGTCTTCGATCTCTTTCAGATCGTATTCGCACAGAAGAGGTACTCGATGGCCTCATTCTCCTATTACCAGCTCATCGATAACAAGATGATGGGGTATTCATCTGCAGCGAGTGTAGTGATCTTCTTTATCATCCTATTTTTCATTCTCCTCTACACCAAGATATCAGGAGGTATACAGAATGATTAATAAGAAAAGCAAACTAGCCGGTCAGATCATCTTCTGGCTGCTGATCGTGGTCATGTTCATCTACCTCGTATTCCCCTTCTACTGGACCATCGTGACCTCCCTGAAGACGGAGAACCAGCTGATCATGACTCCTGCGACATTCATCCCGAGAGATCCTGTCACCAAGGACATCTCCATCACGTTCCAGAACTATGGTGCAGTATTCCGTAACGACACCTTCATCCGAGGGATCATGAACTCGGCGATCGTCTCCTTCTCGGTTACCGTCCTGGCATTGGTCTTCGGCTCGTTCGGGGCTTTTGCCCTGGGAAAACTGCGATTCAGGGGAAGGACCTTCTCACTCTATCTGATCCTCTCGATGACCATGTTCCCGCAGATCTCAGTACTGACCGGGTTATATGCCGTCATCCGTGCGCTGAGCATTCCCGCACGAACGAGTATGATCCTCTCATACATGCTCTTCACCCTGCCGTTCACTATCTGGGTCATGACTTCTTTCTTCAAGAAACTGCCCGATTCCCTGCTGCAGGCTGCGAATGTGGATGGCGCCACCTCGTTTCAGGCATTCTATATGGTACTGCTGCCGCTGACCGTACCGGCGATGGTAACCACCGGGCTTCTGGCATTCATCGCAGCATGGAATGAGTATCTGTTCGCACTGACGTTCACATCGATCCAGAGCAGCGCAAGGACCGTCCCTGTCGCCATGGCACTCTTCTCTGGTGAAATAGCTCGGCAGGAGCCGTTCGGAGAGATCATGGCAGCATCAGTGATCGTGACGCTGCCGCTTCTGGTCCTGGTCTACATCTTCCAGAAACGTCTGGTCGAAGGACTGACTGCAGGAGCTGTCAAAGGCTAGATGGACCGAAAAGTTCTCTTATGATACTACTGAAGAGGCAGGAGCGCATACCGATGCACTCCTGCCTCTCTTCGTTCCTGTTCACGCAAGGGGCTGCTGCATCCTGCGTTCCCCGCCATACATGCCCCCACTGGTTCGAATCAGTTCACCGGGCACTCCCGGTCCCAGATGCTTCAGCGCTGCTTCCGCTTGAGGATGATATCACGGACCGAGCAGGAGAGCTCCCGGGCTACGGCGGCGCATTTGGCGATGAGCAGATAATAGATAGGTGCATCCTCATCAGAGAGAGCCTCGAAATTCCCCTGCCCCTTGCTGATGATCATATCGGAGGATCGGAAGACCTCCAGGAACGACTCATCACAGTAGGCCAGCACACAGCCGGGAGCATCCGAGCCGCTTGAGATGACCTGGACCATCTCAGTCAGTCCTGCTTCCTGTGCATCTTCAAGGAGTACGTCATTGAGGATCGGTTTGCCTCTGACAGCGAACGTGATCCTGAGATCAGGGTACATGCTGCGGATGACCGTGAGCAGGATCTTGTCAAAGACGATCTCACCTGCGTTGTCTCCGATATACAGCAGCGTCTTCGCCTGCTTCAGATCCTCAGAGAACGCCTGATAGGCGAAGTTGGTGGAATCTTCCCGCTCAAGCTGCATCCGTTCAGTATTCATCAACTGCTGAAGCTCTGCATCCACATCAAGGTCATGGATCGCACCATAATCTATGATGTTCCCCGCGATAGCCACTTCGATAGCAGTAAGGAGCTGATCTTCAGAGGTCTCTACCAGCTGCTGCATCTTCGGAGCATAACCGAGGGCAATGACATTGCTCTGGTGTTTGAGCTCCTTATAGGGATCCTGCGATCCTGTCTTCTGGTTGATGATCCGCTGGAGGAGTCGTGCCATCTCCGGCGGGGTACTCTCCAGTGAGACCTGCTCCAGGCCCTTCCCGACTGCATCAAGCAGTCGTTTTATCTCATGATCAGGCAGACCCATCATTCTGCCTGCACTGAGTGTCTGATTAAAGAAACAGGGGATACAATCTAAACATGTCTGCATGATAAAGCCTCTTCCTATTGGTTCCGGGTATGGTGTACGTGTTTTTGGATCAGTGCCATAGTACCGCTAACAGCCCGATTATGCAAGGTTCCCGACAGAGGATCTCCGTTGATCAGATCAGCGGAGAACACTGTACGAACGGGATGAAAATGATTACCTTATAGACAGATACCACCAGCTGAGGTGGTCCTGAGGAGACCTGTATGGAACAGACGAATATGCAAACCGCTCAGTCCATGGTTCAGAACTCTCTGGATTTTTCGAAGATGATGCTCACCGATTCAGTGCGGCACCTCAATGGAGAGAGCCTGTCTGTCTCCAGATATGATCCTCTACTTGCGGAACTTGAGGACATGGATCTGATGCTGCTCGATCAGGATGACCTAAAAAGGCCTTCTGGCTCAATATTTACAATGGCCTGACTAATCACATCATCATCACTCACAGGATCCGTGACTCGGTACTGATGCACCCGGGGTTTTTCTCACAGCGTTCCCTTGAAGTGGGCGGTATCAGGTGGTCGCTCAATGAGATAGAACATGGACTGCTTCGAATGAACAAACATCCGTTCGGCAGTCCCTTCCCGGTCTTCTCACATCACAGCATACGAAAGCAGTTCATGGTCGAACGGCTCGACCCCAGGATCCACTTCGCGCTGAATTGCGGAGGGGAATCATGTCCCGCCATTCGGTTCTATTCTGCAGAGCACATCGATGACGAACTGAATATCGCAGAACAGGCATTTCTTCAGAGAGAGCTGATACGGGATGAGGAGAATCAGCAGATCTTTGCTTCAAAGATCTTCAAATGGTACCGAACGGACTTCGATCACCGCTATATCACCGAAGAGGATGAGAGACACTACAAGATCATCTACCGTCACTATCAGTGGCATCTATGATGTCCTGATGAAAGAAGCAGATCCGATATCACAGAGATCAAGCAGCAGGTCCAGCCCCTCACTGGCTCCTCGTTCACGATCCATCGCCCCCAACGAACAGAGGTCCCAACACAGTTGCTCGACCGCTTCACTGGAAAAATCACAGACACAGCCGATCTCATGAAAGGCACTGATCAAGGCCCTGCCGTCGATGTGAGGTGTGCCTTTCTGGGGTACACCTGATCTGGTACAGGGGGAGCTTGTGATCCGATCAGCTTCCCGTACCTCGCAGACAGGTCAGCAGCGTATCGACAGACCGCTTTCAGTGCACGGTCTGGAGTCCTCGTGCACGCAGCTGTGATCGATCTGACTTCCTGCTGGATCCGATCATGCACCAGAGCAGCGCACACGCTGTACAGCTCATCCTTGGACGCATGGAAGCGATAGAAGGCTCCTTTGGAGATACCAGCTGCATCTGCGATCTGGTCGACAGTGACATATTTCGCATCGTATACCGTGAACAGCGCCACACCCTCATCGATCAGGGACCTCTCTATCCTCTCGGACTCTTCCGTACTGAATCTTCTTGGCATAGGGTATTATATACCCTGTGACTGTACTTGTACATATAGTCACAGTATAATACAGCTTGTTTTTATATACCTGTTATGCAAGACCTTATCCGATTTCTTCACTGAGGGGAAATGTCATGGTACAGAGAACCCCTGAATTACCATCTGCTCTGTTCTCTACGGCGATCGTGCCGTGGTGATTCTCGACCACCTGCTGGACGATGGACAGCCCCAACCCGGAACCGGGACCGACAGCCCGCTTGGACCTGAAGAACCGGTCAAATATGCGTGCTATATCTTCCGGGTCTATACCAGGGCCGGAATCGCTGACGGTATAGGTGATCTGCTGCTCATCTGCTGTACAGGCATAGATGACCGTGCTGCCTTCCGGTGAATACTTCACGGCATTCTCCAGCAGATTCTTCAGTGCCGTCACCAGCTGGTAGGAGTCACCACGAAGTGCAGCATCAGCTGCACATCGCTGCATCCGATGCAGAATGATCTGTTTTCCCAGTGCAGCAGGCTCTACCATGGATACCGCCTCTTCCATGAGCCCCTGAGCAGATAGTGATCGAACGGCAGCAGATGGTTCAACCTGTTCCAGCCTCAGCAGTTCCAGAAGGTGTACCACGATATCCTTGCTCCGTTCGTTCTGTGCGATACACGTCTCGATATAGGCCCCCCGTCTCTGTGGGTCCTCCCCCGCTTTCCCTGCAAGCATCTCAAGATAAGCGCTCAGGGCCGTCACCGGCGTCCTCAGTTCATGTGAGGCATCGACCAGAAACCGCTGCAGGCGGTCTTTCTCCTCTTTGAGGGTCTCTATCGTCCCGTGAAGCTCTTCTGCAAGCTGATTTATCTGTGCTGCCAGAATGTTTATCTCGTCATCTGGAGAGACTGTCGAAGCCCTGACCATCAGATCCCCTCCACTCATGTGACTGACCACATCTCCCAGCGACTTCAGAGGTCGTGTCAACGAGCCGCTGATCTTCCACCCCAGCAGAAGAGAGAGGATCAGCACGATCACTGCGGCACTGCTGAAGGCGACGATCGAGGGGTTCAGCAGCTGCTCTTTGAAGAATCCGGTACTTTCCACCTTCAGCGTGCCTGACTGAAGGGTACCTGCCACTGTGAACTGCAGTTCTCCTCTGCTGAGCAGACGTTCGAGCAGCTGTTCATGTTCCTGAGGGCTCTGGCTTCTGAGCAGGGCTCCCCATCGTATGGAGTTCATCCTCATCAGCGGCTGCGTTCTATTCTGAGCCTCGATGCGCAGATACTCATCGATCTCAGGTGTCATCGATAATGAGAAGATCGCTGTGGGTGCATAGACCTCGAACACAGAGACTCCCTCTGCATCCAGCACCTCGATCTTCGCACCCTGGAGCTGTTCCAGGTTCTCGACGAACCGCTCCAGCTCACCGATCTCAGTCCCCTCACGCATATGATCATAGATCTGTGCCACCAGCTGTCGGCTGAGCTGTGCTGTGAGCAGCTCATCACTCTCAGATGCATACCGATCGATGAGCAGGAAGAACCCGCCGCCGAGGGCACACAACGTGATGAGTGTAAGACTGACATAACTTACCATGAGCCGATGCTTCAGACTGTTCATTACATGCTCTCACTTCGACCGGCAGGCTGCATGGCAGTCTGCCGGTCATCGATGACTGTACTAGCCGTCAAGCCGGTCCAGATCTCTGTTCATCATGGGGCCAGGTCTGCTGTCGAACGGCAGCCCCCTCATCTGATTCTGGATGCCGGGCTGCATGGGGTAGTATCTGAGTCCGAGGAATGGGTTCCCGTCAAGCTCTCCGAGTGTCACGCTGATGCTGTGAACCGCTTCGTCCTGATACAGCATGATCGTGATCGTATCTCCGGCCTGATAGGAACGTACCGATCCGCCCAGATCGCCCTGCAGAACAGGATTGTCATCGATCATATAGATGATCGCAGGGGCTGAGATCCCGGCTTCTGCAGCAGGTGAATCTTCGGAGACCTCTGTCACATGTGCGGCGTTTCCCGCACGTACTGCTGCAAGGACCTCATCGGGAAGCTGCTGCTCATCGAACATCGGGTACGGATCATCAGTCTGGGCTCTTCCAAGCGGTCCCTGCCTGAGCATCTCGAGCAGATCATCTTCGAGCTGCCCCGATCCGCCACGACCGTACATACCGGCTGCATCTGATGTACCCCGGCCGTAGATGCCGATCAGCGGCCAGCCGATCCGGTCTTCCAGAGTCAACTCCACGGTACGCGGTTCCCCGCCCCGCAGGATGTCCAGACTCACGGTCTCTCCATGGGAGAGTCCTTCAAGTGACCCCTGCAGTTCTGCCAGAGTGTCGGTCTCCCGATCATTGACTGAGAGGATGATATCACCTCTGATCAGTCCCGCACGTTCGGCGGCGCCGTCCTCTATCAGTGCGGTGATGACTACCCCGGCAGACTCACGGATCATCCCGATCGATCCTGTGCTCTCCTGCCCGGAAGTCGTGTCGTTATCCTGATCATCTAGCTGCTCAACACCAGGAGCCGCTTCGACCGGCTCAGACTGTCCCTGTGCGAACAGGGCCCCTGTCGAGCTGAGAAGAAGCAGTCCTGCACATAATACTGTTATGGTTCGTTTCATGGTCTTCTATCCTCCGTATATCTGTAGTGTTTGGTTTCCATGTATCAACTATACGCAGTCACTGTTCACAACAGATTGCATCTGGATTAAGAATTCTTAATCTTCTGACAGGTCATTCAGCTGTATCGAACCGGTATCCATACCCGCGAACGGTTATGATCATCTGAGGATGGGCAGGGTCTGCTTCGATCTTCTCCCTCAGATGTCTCATGTGGACGTTCACCCCGCGCGGGTCATCCACACTCCACTCATCACCCCAGACATGTTCAATGATCTGATCACGGGACAAGACCTGTCCGGGATACTCGAGGAAGAGCTGCAGCAGACGGTATTCGATGGGAGTGAGGTAGACATCGCGGTCGTCCTTGTAGACGCGCATGGATCTCTGGTCGACAGTGATGTGTCCGATCGTGAGTCTCGCACTTGTCAGTCTCAGCGGCAAGAGTCCCGTATGCCCTTCTGAGCTGGGCTTTGATACGGGAGAGCAGTTCACGGAAGGAGAAGGGTTTCACGATATAGTCATCTGCTCCCATCTCGAGGCCGAGGATCCTGTCAACCACATCATCACGGGCCGATACGAATATCACCGGCATCTTATGTCCGCGTTGTCGGATCAGTCTGCACAGCTCGTACCCGTCCATGCCCGGCAGCCGGATATCGAGAAGCACCAGCGCGAACCGTGAAAGCTCGAGTGCGGCTGCTGCTTCCCCGGAATCGGCGATCTCAGAGGGAAATCCCTCATCCTGCAGTCCATCATGTATCGCTTGTGCGATCGCCAGTTCATCTTCGACGATCAGGATCCTCTTTGCCATGTCAGCCACCTCGTTTACGCCGTGCACCTGCTGCTCTACAGGAGCAGATGCTTGTTATCAGTATACTCATATGCTGCGCGATGATAAAGGAGGAACCACAGTCCCGGTCTGATCATCTCTGGACGATCAGGCTGTCAATGAAGATATCGAGCAGTTCTATGGATGAATGGGGATCATAGGAGTCAAGAAATGCTATCTGGAACCCGAAGGCTTCTAGAAGGGTCATCAGATGACCGGTCACGTCATTGACCGAGACCCTCCTGATCTCTCCCCGTTCGATCCCGACTCGAAGCAGCCGTTTGAAGAGGATGTTCAGCTTCACCGTTCGTTTCATGATGACATCGGAGAAGTCCTTGCCCTCTTTCTTCAACTGGATCATGACATCGACCAGTGATGTGAGAGCATCACGATTCTTGAATCCCATCTCGATGATATCGGTACAGATCCCCTTGAGCTTGTCGGAGACGGCATCCTCTGAACTCCAGGCAATATCGGCATAGGTGCGGAACATGTTCCCGGTCACCAGTTTTACCGCATAGTAGTAGATCTCTTCCTTATCATGGAAATACTGGTAGATCGTAGGACGGGAGATCCCGCATTCCTGGGCTATGAGGGAGAGATTGCTGTCTTTGTACCCTTCACGTGCGAATACGAGAAGAGCCGTGTTCAGGATCTCTTCTTTCCGCTTATCATGATCAATAATCTTTGGCATCGGGATTCCTTCTGTACATTCTGTTATACTCTATCGTATATGATTTTCCCTGCAATATCTACATTATTATCCGTAGCTGTCCTGTTTTTTTATTTACATATTTTTTATTTTTGTTTTTTATTGACACGTAAATAACCTTATGTTATTATAAAACCATAAAAGGTGTCTGACATCTTTTTATGAGCACTCAACCAACTCATATGCCGGGGAAACTCGGCAGTCTTTTTCTTCTGCAGATATATCATGACATTATTACCTTTCCCTCGTGGAGCTTTTTCGTATGTTCTCATAAGAGGTATCATATGCATACGCAGCACATCATCCACCTGAGGACCCGAGGTCAGATCATCAGTGAACTCCACCACATACTCCATACTTCGTTCTCCGGTTCAGACCCTGATCAGCTGATCACAGCAGGCCTGCCCGGCGGTCGCTCAGCGAACCTGATCATCGAAGCAGTGTCAGCACTTGCAGAGCATGAGCTGAAGAGACTGCAGCTGGTCCTCCTCGATGAACGTCTCAGCGGTGAGAAGAACCGCGATACGCTCATGGAAGCAGGTCTTGGAGCACTGATCGCTCAGGGACGTTTCGCCCCCGAGCGACTGATAGAACTCGAAGCATCCACCAGCGACACGCTGCCGCATATGGATCTGGTCTTCCTCGGTGCAGGCGAGGATGGTCACATAGCATCACTGTTCCCGGGCAGTTTCCCTGCTCTTGCTGCTCACCATACAGAAGCTGTCGTACGGATCACCGACTCACCAAAACCGCCTGATGAGCGTATCACAATGACCTACCGGGCTTCACTACCCTTGCGGCAGAGGCACGGTACGTCCTGTTGTTCATCGGTGAGACAAAGCAGGATGCTCTGGTGCGATATATAGCACAAGAGTCACCGGAAACACTCCCCTGTGCGTTCTTTCGTGATACGATGAGGTCAGTCACCGTGATCACAGACAGGGAAGAGGAGGAGAAACGATGAAACAGATCATCATACAGTTCGGGGGAACAGGCGACCTGTTCAAGAAGAAGCTGCTGCCGGCATATATGCAGCTGGCTGCGAAAGGCTACAATTTCTCTATCATCACCCTGGGAAGAAGGTTTTCCACACGTGAAGAGTTCATAGCACATCTGCCGCAGCGGCCTGATCAGAAGTTTCTCAAGAGACTGGAATATGTGCAGTATGATATGAAGGATCCAGCGAGTCTCGAGCGTGTGAGCAGCAAGGCTCAGCAGCTCGTCGGAGATGAATGTGAAGTCGAGTTCATCTACTATATCGCTCTGCAGCCTTCGCTCTATGAAGCTGCCATCAGGCAGATAGAGCAGATCAATACGCACATGCACTGCACGGTCTCCAAGAAGATCATCGTCGAGAAACCCTTCGGCTTCGATCTGGATACCGCTACAGCATATAATACCATCCTCACATCGGTCTTCACCAATGAGGAGATCTATCGTATCGATCACTACCTGGGTAAGGAGTTCATGCAGAATCTGCTGATCATGAGATTCCACAATGACATCATCCGGGGTATCTGGAATAACCACTTCATCGATCATATCCAGATCATCTTCGATGAGGACCTCGGTGTGGAGGAACGGCTGGGATTCTATGAACAGATCGGAGTCGTCAGGGACACAGTACAGAATCATATCCTGCAGGTGATCACACACCTTACCATGTCAGAGCCTTCAGCGTTCACTCCCGAAGAGATCTCTCATGAGAAGCTCAGAGTCCTCAGAGCCATCAAACCGGTCAAGGATTTCACCCTGTCACGATACAGATCGTTAGCAGAACTGCAGGGAGATTCCATCAGGACCCCACCTACACCTCCTTCAAGCTCTTTGTTGATACCTTCGAGTTCTCCGGCGTACCGATCTATGTGAGGACCGGCAAGATGCAGAGCGAAGGACGTTCCCAGATCTACGTGAATTTCAAGAATACCATGGGCAGGGTCCTCAACAACTCTCGTATCGCCCAGAATTCAGTGATCATCACCACGCATCCTGAGATGAACATCGATATCACACTGAACATGAAGATGCCCAATACCAGGTGGGAGACACAGCCTGTCAGGTTCAACTTCAATCATGCAGAGACTTTCGGTATCAACACCCCTGAGGCCTATGAGCAGATCGTGGAGAAGATCCTCAGATCTGATAAGAGCCTGTTCCCGAGCATGTCAGAGATCCAGGAAGCATGGAGGATCGTGACCCCCACCCTGCAGGGCAATGTGGTCGAGACTTATGACGATCATACCCTGCCTGCAAGTGCGGTCAGGTTACTGGAAGAAGACGGAAGAGTCTGGAACGCCTAGGACGTGATCAGCCGAGGGCCACATCAAGGGTCATCATGACGGCAAATCCCAGCATGGCTCCCCATGTCGCGAAATGGGTATGCTGCTCCAGATGGGACTCGGGGATCAGTTCCTCCACCACGACATAGATCATGGCTCCCGCGGCAAATGCGAGCGCATAGGGAAGAGCAGGTCTCATCAGGACGACGGCCATAGCCCCCAGCACACCTGCAAGAGGTTCTACCATCCTGAGATCTGACCGTACCAGAACGATTTTCGTCTTGAGATCCCTTCCCGTCTCAGCGGCACTGACACGGCAGCCCCTTCGGGGAAGTTCTGGATACCGATACCGATGGCCAGGGCCACGGCCCCGGCGACCGTCGCAGCAGGATACCCTGCTGCAGCCGCACCGAAGGCGACTCCCACCGCGAGCCCCTCGGGAAAGTTGTGGATGGTGATCGCCAGTACCAGGAGCACACTTCGCTGCCAGGAGGTCTTTATCCCCTCCGCCTCATTGGTGGAGAATCCGGATGGACATGGGGCAGCAGTTTGTCGACCACGAAGAGAAACAACCCGCCGCCGAGAAATCCGACGAGAGCAGGCCACCAGGGAATGCCGCCGGACTCTTCGGACATGGCGATCGCCGGTGCAAGCAGAGACCAGTAGCTTGCGGCAATCATCACCCCTGCGGCGAACCCCATCATGGCATCCAGTACTCGATGGTTGAACTTCTTGAAGAAGAATACCATTGCCGCTCCTGCAGCAGTGAGAAACCAGGTGAACAACGTTCCGAACAGAGCCTGTACTAATGGATTGAACTGTGAGATCCAAGCGATCATGATGTATTCCCCTTCTCTTGGTGTGGTCATGCAGTGACAGTCTCAGCTGACGGAGCCCGGGACTGATTCATTGTACCGTGCATCAGCAGTTACGTACACAGTAAATTATCATGATAAAAGCTGGTACTTCTATGTAGAAGGGAAGTTACAGGCTCTGAGAGTGTGTGCTATACTCAATGCTATGAAGACCCCAACATCCGAACCGATGACGACAGAGGTCAAGATCGGGCTGAGATCCCTGGCTTATGCCGCACTCATACTGCTGTCTCTCATGACCATAACCGGAGGGCTGACACGTATCATCCCTCCCGAGTCGTATGAGCGGGTCCTCACACGGGAAGCAGAGACCGTGCCCCCGGCTCCTTCGCCTACGGGGGACCTGTCAGCACAGCCTCCTGGAGATGGTATACAGCTCCTATCGAGGTCCTCCAGGGACCCGATGCCGTAACGGTCATCAGCAGCATCGTCTTCGTGTGTCTGATCGCGGGATCGATCAACATCCTCAATTCAGGTGGTATCATCTCGTCCATCGCCCGGCGGTTCAGCGAGCAGCGCTATCGCATAAAGACCATGATCATCCTGATCTTCATGCTCTTCGGCAGTATCCTCTGGAGCATGGACGAGGTCGTCGTCCTGGTTCTCCTGTTCTCAGGAGCCCCCTACCGCATCCTCATCGGCATAGCCATCTATCTGGTCTACACGGCCTTTGCCTTCTATCACTCGATCCGTACTGCTTCACAGACACTTCAGAAAGTGATCCCTGCAGACTCTGCCGTGCAGCAGGAAGACCCTCTGATGAGCAGAGCTGTCATCTGGTTCACTTCGTGGGTCTCCCTGGTGGTGATCATCTCATCAGGCCCTATCAGGCCGTGATACTGCTCTGCCTGCTGGTACTCATCCTCAACTCCTTCATCAGCTCCGGTTCTGCCAATGCTTTTCGTTTCATGCCGATCATACCCCTCTGGCAGATCTTGTGGGACTGTCACGGCAGACTGCCATTTTGGCATTCGTCTTCGGTGCCGGTTTCTCCACTATCCTGTACCCGACCAATACACTGCACCGTATCTGTCTCTCGATCACCGGCGTGCGCCATCGAGCATGGTTCAGATGGATATGGAAGTTAGAAGCAGTGATCTTTCTCATGGCGGCAGGGTTCCTGCTGCTGGCCGTCTCGTTCGGCTATTAGATCATACTCAAGGAGATACTCCATCATGATCATCACCATCACAACTGCTGCACTGTTTCTGCTGCTGACTGCAGTGATCACCCTGCGAACCATCCGATTCTCTTCTCGTGCTGAAGCCTTAGAACATCTGCCGAAGCAGAGAGAACAGTTCCCACAGGCAGTCACGCACCTGTCAGAGGCGATCCGGTTCAAGACCGTTTCTCACTATGACCGGAGCCTGACCGACTGGGAGGCTTTCACGGCATTTCATGCATGGCTGGAGAAGACCTATCCCCATGCCCATGCCTGCATGTCACGCGATATGATCAATACCTATACCATTCACTATCGCTGGGAAGGCCGGCGATCTGAGATAGATCCCATCCTGCTTACGGCACATCAGGATGTGGTTCCTGTCGGGGGTCTCGATCACTGGGAGCATGACCCGTTCGCAGGGGTTATCGAGGATGGCTATCTCTGGGGGAGAGGTACCCTGGATGTGAAGAACCAGATCATCACGATCTTCGAGGCGATCGAACAGCTTGCCGCAGAAGGCTATACTCCCGAACGAAGTATCCACCTGTGTTTCGGACATGATGAAGAGGTGGGAGGCAGTGAAGGGGCAGGTAGTGCTGTTGAGTACTTCAAGCAGCAGGGGATCCACTTTTCCATGGTGCTGGATGAGGGGGAGCGGTCACCGAACATATGCTTGAGGGGATCAACAGACCGATCGCTACGATCGGTATCGGAGAGAAGGGGTATATGGATCTGCTCCTCAAGAGTTCGTCAGCCGGAGGACATGCCTCCATGCCCCTGCAGCAGACAGCCTTGAGTACGCTCGCAAGGCTATCGTCGATGTGCAGTCCAGCCCGATGCCTGCACGACTCACCCCAGCCCCGCTGCAGATGTTCAAGACCCTCGGCCCCTATATGCACTTGAGCAGCAGGATCGTCATCGCGAATCTCTGGCTCCTGAAGCCGCTGTTTCTCAAGATCATGGGACAGAACCCTGCAGGCAATGCCATGATCCGTACGACCATGGCAGCTACCATGGCTCACGGCAGTGATGCCGCGAATGTCCTGCCGGCCGAAGCCGAGGGGATCATCAACATTCGACTGCTCCACGGAGATAGCCCTGAAGATGTCATCAGCTATATACAGCAGGTGCTGCACGGGCAGGATATCATCATCGAGAGGCGGAGGGCAGAAGGGCCTTCTGCCATCTCAACGACTGACGCCCCAGAGTTCGAACGACTCACGAAGACTATTGCCGGTATATTCCCAGCTGCAGTGATCACCCCCTACCTGATGGTAGGCGGCTCAGATGCACGTAAGTATGAACCAGTCGCAGACCACATCTACCGCTTCTGCCCCTACCAGCTCGAAGCAACAGAACTCGGACGGATGCACAGCTATAATGAACGGATCTCCGTGCAGAACATCTACGCGGGGGTACGATTCTTCACCAGCCTCATCAGAGCCTTCGACCCCCAGCAGATCTGATTGTCATCGAGGCCATCAGGCACAGCAAGTTCTTGTACGAGCGTCACTACATACGTGAAAGTATCTGGCATGCCTCCCGGCACATGAAAGCTTTCAGATCCTTATTCTTTGGCATGTTTGTTCATATCGATGAGAACTGCGATTATGATGATAAGACCTTTTACGATCTGCTGGTAATATGCATTTATGCCCAGAAGGTCCATTCCATTATTGACCACCCCGATAATCAAGGCCCCAACACACAAAGTGGGATAGAACCTAACCCTCCGCTCAGACTGGTACCACCAATAACGGTTGAAGCAATTGCATCAAGTTCGTAACCGACACCGTATGAAGGATTCCCGGCTGCAGTCCTTGATAACAACAACACCCCGGCAACCGCAGAAAGAAACCCGGCATAAGCATATACAAATACCAGAGTCTTATTCACATTGATACCGCATAGTTTGGACGACTGCTCATTACCACCAATAGCAAACACATGCCGACCAAAGACACTTTTCGATAATAGAATATGCGAGAAGACCGCAATCACCATATAGATCCAGATCGGGATGGGTATCCCTATGATCGAATTGGTTCCTATCTGCGTATACACAGAATGCAGATAGGTAACCGGCCTACCCGCTGTATACAGCAGGGCCCCACCTCGTGCGATCGTCATCATCCCTAAGGTCGCGATGAAGGCAGGTAATCTGCCATAGGCAGTGAGTACCCCGTTTATGACCCCCAGGATCAGACCGACGACTAACCCTATGGTTATCGCAATGACAGGATGAAGCATCATACTCACCGGCTGGCTCATGACAATCCTAGTCTGTGACAATGAAGCGATGATGACCCCAACAAGCGCTACCACAGAACCAGAGGACAGATCTATTCCCCGGGTAATGATGACAAAGGTGACTCCGATCGCAATGACTCCGATTATCGAAACCTGTCTGACTACATTCATGATATTTGGGACACTTAGGAATGCAGGTGACATAAAAGAAAGAAACAAAGAAAAACCGAACAGAATGAATACTATCCCATACTTTTCTAAAAAGCCATTATTCATGATAGTTTTAAGCCCAAAGTGATTACTTTTCATTTGATATTCTCCTGACCATTAACAGCTTCACCTGTTGCCAGATGCATAATGGTTTCTTGGGTCGCCTGTTCCCTTGTCAGAACCCCGGAATTACGACCTTCATGCATAACTATAATCCGGTCACTCATGCTTATGATCTCGGGCATTTCTGAAGATATTAGGATTATAGCCTTTCCCGATGCTGCTAACTCTGACACCAGCTTATGAATCTCAGCCTTGGACCCGACATCAATCCCCCTTGTGGGTTCATCCAATATGAGAACATCAGGATCAGTGAGAAGCCATCGAGAAAGAAGAACTTTCTGCTGATTCCCCCCTGAAAGATTCTTGATTCTCTGCAGGGTTGAAGGGGTTTTGATGTTTAGCACCTGAATCTGCTTACCGCATACAACGAGAGCTTGTAGCTTCTGGATCAGGTACCCCCTGGAAAATGGTTTCAGGACCGGCATGATCATATTGTCCATGATTGAGAGATCTGGAAATATTCCAGATTCTTTACGGTCCTCGGTCACAAAACCGATACCTGCTTCGATTGCATCAATCGGACTTTTGAATGCGCATTGTTTCCCACGCATGGTCAATATCCCATGTTCAGTCCCCGAAGCCCAAAGATCGCTTCCATCAACTCAGATCTCCCTGCCCCGATCAAACCGGCAAATCCTAAGATCTCACCTTTCTCAGATCGAAGCTGATATCTTTGAAGTCTTTTTCATTTGAGAAATCTCGTACAGAAAGAATGACATCACCGATTTGGCTTTTTTTCTTCTTGTAGAACTCATCCATCTCTCTACCAACCATCAAACTGATGATCCTTGCTTTTGTTATATCGTGTATGGTTCCGGATTCTACACTTTGACCATCTCTCAAAACTGTATAGGTATCAGCGATTGTCATCAGTTCATCTAGTTTATGTGAGATATATATAACGGTAACACCCTGTTGCCTCAGTTTTTTTATGATCCCCAGCAGATGATTACTCTCTTTTTCAGTCAGAGCAGAGGTCGGCTCATCCATGATGATGATTCTTGAGTTGTCAGATATCGCTGTTGCAATAGCAACCAACTGCGAACTTGCTATCGATAGATTTTTCATCAGAGTCCTTGGATTGATATCAAGACCAACTTGCTCAAGATATCGAACAGCTTCCTGGTCTATCAACTTCTGATTCACCAATTTTGGGCCAAATAGCATTTCTTTACCTAAAAAGATATTTGAAGATACCGAAAGATTGTTAACAGGGTTTACTTCTTGCGGAATCATAGAGATGCCACAGGCAAGGGCTGCGCTGGGATTATGGATCGTGCTTTCTTGATCATCGTACCAGAGTGTTCCACTATCAGCTTTATACAGACCAAACAGTACTTTCATGAGTGTTGATTTCCCAGCGCCATTTTCACCTATCAACGCATGCACCGTACCCTCTTGAACAGAAAAACTGACCTGATCCACGCCCGGACTCCAGGAAACGATTTGCTTATTTCATCAAATCTTAGAATTGTTTTCCCCATCATCACTCCTTACTCCCCCACCCCCTCATCAGTACAGAGGAGGGAGGGATTCTTATGCTATTCCCACTTACTCAGATATTCTTCACGAAGGTCCGGAGTAACGATCTCAAAGGGAATCCAATTCATCTTCTCTACAGCTTGACCGGTAAGTAATTTATACGCAGCTTCAGCCCCACCGAATCCCTGTCCGTAACCACTTTGGAAGACCGTGACGTCCAGATCACTACCAAGCAATTCCAAAGCATCCGGGGTTGCATCTATCCCTGCAATCACCAGATCTTCTCGCCCTATTTGCTTAGCGGCGAACGAAGCCCCGATAGCCATCTCATCATTGTTACATACGATTGCATCTAATTCTTTATCAATATCGGCCTGCAACCAATTCTCAACGATACTCATTCCTCTTGCACGATCCCATTTTCCTTCTGCTTCTCGAACAACAGAGATTCCTTCATACTGAGCAAAAACATCCTTATTACCTTGTGTACGCATCCTGGCGACCTCAAGCCCAAGATCACCGATGAGGATACCAACATTTCCTGTTCCTCCGAGTGCCTCTGCTACCCACTGAGCCTGCATGATCCCAGCATCAATCGATTCCGAACCTACATATGCATCGATATTCGGGATATCTTCCTCATTTGGCAGCAAATTGACGATTACCAACTTTATATCTGCACTCTGGCACTTTGCGATTATCATCGGTAATGTAGAAGGTTCTACCGGTGTCAGGACAATGGCATCCACCCCTTTTGATATGAGATTCTCAACCTGATTGATCTGAAGATTAGCATCAGCTTTACAGTCGGTGATAACCACATCAACATCCTCATGCATTGAAGCAAATCGAGTAATACCTTCTTCCAAGTATGTATGGAACTTATTCGAAAGGTCATACATCACCCCACCGATCAGATAGTTCCCACTACTTGCCTCTTGCTTTCCCTGTGCCCAGAGAGACCCTGTACCACATACTAATAACAAAACCAGGATCAAGATCATCACGCTCTTTTTCATATTACGCCTCCTTATTTATATAGACTGCTCAGGCAGTCATGCATTATACAGATGGACCGCATCGATCATAGCAATGACATTTTCAACAGGTGTCATAGCCTGGATATTGTGTACTGAACTGAACACAAAACGTCCCCCCTTATGAAATATGCTGCATGTTTCAAGCACCTCTTCTTTCACATCTTGAGGGCTTCCGAACGGTAAGGTCTTTTGTGTATCGACTCCACCACCCCAAAATGCTATTCTGTCACCATATTTCTTCTTCAGCGAGGTCCTTCCCATACCAGCTGCTGTCCACTGGATCGGATTCAAAATATCGAATCCAGCTTCAATGAAGTCCTCAATGAACAGTTCAACTGATCCACATGAATGCTTGAATGTCTTCCATTGGGTGTTCTCATGAATCCACGTATTGATTCTGCTGTGATATGGCTTATATAGAGTCTTGTATGTATCGGGTGAACAAATTGGCCCATTTTGAGTCCCGAAATCTGTTCCACAGATGTAAATCGAATCTATCTTATTGCCAATCGAAGAGTATAAGCGTTTCAGATTCTCTAGCGCGATTTCAGTCTGGTACGAGAAGATATTATGAAGATATTCAGGTCGGGTAAGTGAAGACATATACCATTCAGAAATATCTCTGATGCCTCTTGGATGTTTTAATTGAACACCGGGAACAAGGGAGATATCTCCGATAGCAGTTCCTCCAAAATTCCCTACTATCCATTTCTGATCATCAAGCGCATCGATCTTTCTGCTATAGTCACGTATCTGTTGATCTGTCAAAAGAGTAAACTCTTCTGTATTGTGTTCCCATTCAAGATTCTCTTCATCTACAGGTTCCTGCCTCACCAATGCGTCAAAGAAGAAACTATCTGCTGGCATTCGTGCAGAGGGATCACATCCTCTATCACCTTGGGGAAAGACCATACATGATCCATCAGGTCTCTTGTCGAACTCAAGGTCACGTGAGATCAGAACGTTCTGACCCCAGGGGGTTTCCCATTCCGTAACATCATCTTGAGACGTCCCGAACATATTGCTGTCAGACCAGAAGGGGATAGTATCAATACCCATGGCTTCTCTAAGATCATCCTCGATGACCCCCAGCATCTGATAGGGGCACTGTATTCTGACAGGTTCTTTGTTCAATCCATAATACGCTCTCAGCTGTTCTACAACTGAACAATGAATACCGGTCACAGGATTACCGCCGAAATCTATTGGTATATCGCTCTCTATACCTTTCAGGGCATTGTTTACTCGCTCTTTTTGGTTCATAGTCCCCTCTCATCCGATTATTTATTCCTACTGCCTACAGGTATGCAGTACTTTGCAAATCACTTTATCATCGATAGTTACAGCTCCCCCCCATTATCTGTCACAATAATGTTCAAAAAGAGGATCAAGATCACTACCTGTTTATTCCGATAGATACCTCAGTAGCCAGCTAACGGCTGCCTATGTACATATCACCTGCTCACACGTCTAACATGTCCTTCCTGTATGAGAATGAAAAGATTTTCCAAGATAAGGGCATATGCTCCGTACAAATGGATATTCGCTCCAAAATCAGATAACTCCACCTGAACATTGTCTGATATGATCGGATACGCATACGCTTTGACATACGCCTCCACTTCCTTGATCAGAATAGATAATGATATACCTTCAAGGTCGTTAATTGATAAGATCAGTTTTTCTGGACTGAACATGTTTATAAGGGTCACTGCACCAATCCCAAGTTTGGAAGCATGCTTTTTCAGTACCATGAGCGCATGAGCATCCCCCTCCTCAGCACGCATGAATATCTTCTTCAGTTTTTGCTGCAGTTCCTCTTCATTACATGTATGCTTGGATCCCTCATATGCATCTACGATCTTTCCAAATCCCGCCACAGTCTCAAGGCATCCTGTATTACCGCAGAAACATCGTTCACCTTCACAATCGACAGTAACGTGACCGATCTCACATACAATATTATCATTGCCCCGGAACAGACGATTTTCAATGATTGCACCACCTCCTATTCCTATCCCGACAGAATACTGAACAAAATTTGAGACCCCAACACCTTTACCAAACCAGCTTTCTGCCAGTGCACTGAGATTAGAGTTGTTATCGATGAAGATCGGAAGATTGGTTTTTTCTTTGAGAAACTCAACAAGATGTATCTTACCCCAGTTAAAGGGGACCTGGGTACCAGGATCGCAAGAGGATAACGACCTGTTAAACACCAACCCTTTCTTAATTTCAACAGATCCTGGTGCAGCTATCCCAACAGCTAGTATTGAATCCATCTGTATCCCACTGGAATCAATGATCATATGTATCAGCTCCAGTGCATTCTCCGGCAGTTCATCATTACCGTAAAATCTAACACCCTGTGGCAGGTGCATCTCAGTGACAAGGCTCCCTTCCAGATCGAATAAAGCACCTGTAACAGCCAGGCGTCCAAGATAGATTGATATGGTATAGAATCTTCCTTTCGCAAATACCAATCCTTTATTTCGAATCTTCTTGTCTTCGAGTTCACCTATGACACCTGACTCAGTAAATTCCTGTACGATTTTTGTGATAGCAGGTTTACTCAAATTCGAATACTGCGCAAGATCTGTCCTTGTGACTCCAGGATGCTGTTTGATCAATTTCAAGATGAGAGATCGATTGTGGATCTTATTACTATCTTGATTGCTGCCAGAATTATTCATTAATTCACTCGCTTTCCCTATTAAGTTAAATCAGTTTACTTAATTATCATAAGCGACGATCTCTGGTATTGTCAAATGTTTTTTTACAATTTTGCTATTTTTGTACTATATTACACTGTGCTTGAAATCTGCAGCACTGGCAGGAGTGTGCGGTATGCCATAGATGAAGCATTTTAATAGCACTTCTTGCTACAGACTTTTTGTCTGGGTCCTGACATAGACTGGCTTGATTGAGTAAACATGATGTCCACACCTAAACCAAGGTCAACTAAGGTAAATAGAACATCATCTATCAATAATCAGGTTAGTAAGTCATGAGATGTGGATCAAGCTGTAGGATCTACAAGACATACGCTGAATATACAGCATTATGTGATAGTCAAATATGTACTTGCTATGTTGACTTTTAGTAGATTCTATTCGCCCCAGCAGGGACAGCCCTGATCGGGAGGGAGTATATATCTGAGACAGGGGGCTGTACCGGTATCGGTACAGCCCCCTGTCTCTATGGTTCATGACTTCGTGTTCGCTCTGCAGGTATCCGGTTGTCCCTAGATGGATCCTGCTGTTGCGACCATGATCGCCTTGATGGTATGCATACGATTCTCAGCCTCGTCAAAGACTACCGAGTGTCGACTCCTGAAGACCTCGTCGGTCACTTCCATCTCACGCAGCCCGTACTTGGCTAGGACATCCTTCGCGACTGTCGTCTCAAGATCATGGAACGCAGGAAGGCAGTGCTCGAAGATCACATCGGGATTACCGGTATGCTGCAGCATCTCCATCGTCACCTGATAGGGTGCGAGCAGCTCGATCCGCTGGGCATATTGATCCTCTTCACCCATGGAGACCCATACGTCGGTATAGATGATATCGGCATCTTTGACCCCGCTGACAGGATCATCAGTCACGGTGATCACAGAACCGCTTGACTGTGCCAGCACTTCTGCTGTTTGAAGCAGTTCAGCACTTGGCTGCAGCTCTGCAGGAGCAAGGGCGGTGTAATCCATTCCCATCTTTGCCGCGGTAAGCATCAGGGAGTTCGCCACATTGTTTCGAGCATCACCGACAAAGACCAGTTTCATATGATTCAGCGGCTTGTTCAGATGTTCCTGCGCTGTCATGAAGTCGGCAAGGACCTGAGTCGGGTGGTACAGATCAGTCAACCCGTTCCATACCGGGACCCCGGAGTACTTCGCAAGAGATTCCACAGTCTCCTGCTCATACCCCCTGAACTCGATACCATCATAGAATCGCCCGAGTACTCTGGCAGTATCTTCGATCGACTCTTTCTTACCCATCTGACTGTTCGTCAGGAAGGTGACACTACCGCCCTCATCATTGACCGCGACCTCGAAGGCACACCGGGTACGGGTGGAAGTCTTCTCAAAGATCAATACGATATTCTTACCTGCAAGCAGATCACCGCGCAGTCCGGATCGTTTCTTCATCTTGAGCTCTGCGGCCAGATCGAGCAGATACCTGATCTCTTCTGCTGAGAAATCCTGTAACGTCAGCAAGCTTCTTCCACGTACATTTACCGGCATGGCACCCTCCAATTCATTAGTCTGAAGACTCACGGAACAGCGGCATACTCATGCATCGAGGCCCCCCTCGTCCACGAACGAGCTCTGATCCCTCAATGGCAAGCACTTCTATCCCATGTGCATCCAGTGTATCATTTGATACCACATTTCTGCGGTATGTGACAACCTTCCCGGGGGCAAGCGCGAGGGTATTGGTACTGTCATTCCACTGTTCACGGGCAGCGGTGATCAGATCCCCTCCCCCGGTCTGGATCAGATCCACCGCAGGCACCCCGAGCAGATCCCTGAGTGCACTCCTGAGCTCTCCACCCTGATGGACCTGCAGCTCCCCCTTCACGTCCTTCTCGATGATGAAGACCTTCAGCCTGCTCTCCACGCCGGGATAGATGGTGAACTTATCAGAATCCACCATGGTGAAGACCGTGTCGAGGTGCATATAGGCCCGGGTGAAGGGGATCTGGATGACCATCATCCGCTGGAAGCCGGTATCACTACCGCCCCTCTGAAGGATCGATGCAGCCAGCCGCTCGATCGCCCAGGGTTCACTGCGGGCACTGCAGCCCACTGCGATGGTGCTGTCATTGAGGATGAGGATGTCCCCCCCTTCGATGGAGCTGCCATCGGTATACTCGCGCAGCAGCCCTATCTTCGACCCGGGGCTGCTCAGAGACGTGGTGAGCGTGTCAAAGATCACGGAGAGCAGCAGTGTCTCCCGCTGCCGTGCCGCAGTCTTCATCCTGTTGATGGAGAATCCGTCACCGATGGCCGTACCCGGATCACGTGTGAAATAGAGATTGGGAAGAGGAGTCACATAGTAGGGATACTCATCCCGGATATAGTAGGCAAGATCCGGGGTCTCCCTGGTGATGGGGACCTCCTGCTTGAGAACTCCGCTGATCAACCGCTGTGCAAGATCTTCAGGGGTCATGTCGGCAAGCAGCCGGTAGATATCCTCTTTGATCCGCTGGTCCTTGACCCCGGAATCACTGATAGTCTCAACGATCAGCCGTTCCTGTGCCTCAGGAGATCGTGCTATCGTCTGAGCGAGCAGCTCCTCGACATAGAGGACCGTACAACCCTGATCTCGCAGGGTCTGAGCGAACTTATCATGCTCCTCCTGCATCTTCAGCAGAAACGGTATATCCTCGAAGAGCATGGCATCGAGGTACTGCGGGGTAAGGGACTCAAGCTCCCTCCCCGGTCTGTGCAGCAGCACCGACCGAAGAGGAGCTATCTCCGAGTGGATAGAAATGTCTATTGGTGTAGTATTCATCTACCTATGGTACGTGCACAGGCACAGACTGTCAAGCTTGGGACCTACCCGAAGATATTCATCAGACCGCCGCGTCGCTTCGTTTCAGGCTCGGTGATACTCTCACCGGAGAGTTTGGCAAGGTCCTCTGGAGAACAGGCCACAAGTACCACCTCATCCTCATCGAGGGTATAATCCTTATTGATGAACTGATGATACCCGTCCTCACGCTTGAGAGCGATGATATTCGCTCCGGCGTTCTTCCTCAGATCCGCCTCGACGATCGTCTTCCCTGCGAACTCCTTCGGGATCTTCACCTCAGCTATGACCAGATCATCCCCGATCGGGAAGTAGTTGAACAGCGAATCGGAGAGGATCATGGGGGCCATGCGTTTTGCCGCCTCCCGGTTGGGGAAGACCACATGTGTAGCACCGATGATCTCGAGGATCTCACCGTGTTCACGGGACTCAGCCTTGGCTACAATCTTCCTGATACCCATCTTCTTCAGATAGTTCGTCACCAGGAGTGAGACTTCTATGCTGTCACCCATGTCAACGATCGCCGCATCGATGGTCCTGGGGATGAGCCGCTGGATCGTCTCCTCGTTGATCGCATCTGCGATGAATGCACTGGTCACCAGATCCTTCACAGACTCGATGAGATCACGTTTTTTGTCCACGACCAGGATCTCACAGTCGAACTTCAAGAGTTCATCAAGCATGAATCTGCCGAACTTACTCATTCCGATTATTGCATATTGTTTCATCAGCCTATCAAAACCTCCTCTTCAGGATAATCGATCATATCTTCACGGTCGATGAACAGCGGTATGGTCAGCGCCATCAGACCGACTCTTCCGGCAAACATGGTACCGATGATGACCAGTTTACCGAGGGATGACAGATGCGGGGTAAGTCCGGTAGAGAGCCCGACCGTACCGAAGGCCGAGACGCTCTCGAACATCACATCGAAGAACTGGATAGACGGATTCCCGCGCATCTCGGTGATCGTCAGGAGAAAGATACTGACATTCAGCAGCGCAAAGGCCCTGGCAAGGAACATCATCGCTTTCGTGACCATGGCAGAGGAGAGCATCCGATCCTTCACCCGCAGACGGCCTTTCCAGTCGACCTCTCTGATGACAGCCAGCATCACGATCGCGAAGGTCGTCGTCTTGATCCCCCCTGCGATCGAAGCAGGAGAGCCGCCGATGAACATCAGGATGATCGTGAGCGCTTTTGAAGAAGCACTGAGCATGCCTTCATCCACAGCATTGAAACCTGCGGTTCTCGGTGTCACTGCCTGAAAGAGGGAGTTGACCAGAAAGTCTACCGGCCCGAGACCGCGCAGTACACCCTGGGACTCCAGGACGGCAACGAGGACCGTCCCGGTGATGATGAGGATCAGGGTCACCCTCAGGACCAGAAACGTATGAAGAGAGAGCCGCTTCTTCTCCTTTCTGATCACATGAAAGAGATCATTGAAGATCAGGAAACCCAACCCTCCGCTGATGATCAGCACCATGATCACGATAAGCACATACGGATCCTTTTGATAGCCCATGAGACTGTCTGAGAAGAGCGAGAACCCCGCATTGCAGAATGCCGATACTGCATGGAAGATCGCATGGAAGACCGCACCAGGACCGACGGTGCTGCGGAATCTGAGCCACAGCAGGAGAGCCCCGACGAGCTCCACCCCGAAGGTGAGTTTGATGATATTTCGCAGGATATGGTGGGCCTTGAACTCTATGGAATCCAGATAGAACCCACGAACGGTCTGCAGATTCCTTAGGGAGACTTTCTTTGACTTGGTAGCTGATATGAAGATGACCGTGGTGAAGGTCAGGATCCCGAGACCGCCGAACTGGATGAGCAGGAGGATGACGATCTGACCGAACAGGGAGAATTGTGCCGTATCTACGGTGATCAGTCCCGTGACACAGACTGCTGAGACCGAGGTGAACATCGTATCGATGAGACTCAGACGCCCCTCTCCCGCCCATGCAGCCGGGATACTGAGCAGGATCGCACCGATCGAGATGATCCCCACGAAGTAAGTGATCAGTACGAACTTCTCTGAAATGGCAGTATGCTTCATAAGAGAAAACAGTAATACAAAAGGTCTTTATAGGCAATAGGCAATCAGAGCGGTTCCATCAGCACCCGCTTATTCCCAGCCGGATCGCATAGAGGGTCGTCGATGCGGTGATGAACAGCGTCTTGAGCTCCTCCTCCCCCAGCAGAAGTTAGCCGCCTGTTCCGAGACGAAGATCCGTCCGATCAGCATCCCCGAAGGATCATAGATGAGGATCCCTCCCGGTCCGGTAGAGAAGATGTTACCGATCGAATCGATCTTCAGTCCGTCGGCTTTACCCGGAAGGTCCTCTGGCAGTGCCGCGAACAGTCTGCAGTCAGTTACGGCAAGCTGCTCATCTATATGGTATGAGTAGATATGGCCCCGTACCGTATCACTGACATAGAGGGTACGCTGATCAGCAGAGAGGCACAGACCGTTGGGAAACGGGAGGTCATCGATCAGCAGGCTAAGCTTTTCGGAAACAGGATCGAAGGCATAGACCCCCTGGAACCCGAGCTGCCGTTCACGGGGTATACCGAAGCCGGCACCTCTGCCGGAAGGAGGATCGGTGAAGAGTATGACTCCATCGCCGTTGACGATCAGGTCATTGGGACTGTTGAGTTCCCTGCCCTCGAACCGGTCGACCAGTACCGAGTACTCCCCTTCTCTCGTGGTCTTCGAAATCCTGCTGGTACCGTGCTCACAGGTGAGCAGGTTACCCTGCGCATCGAAGGCGTTACCGTTGGCCAGATAACTGTTGTCACGGAAGATCGACAGACCATGGAGCATGTCCCAGGTGTAGATGGCATTCCCCTTGATGTCATTGAAGAAGAGTCTGTCCGCTCTTCGATCCCAGAGCGGTCCCTCTATGAAGCGGAACCCGGTCTCAATGACTTCCAGCTCGCTCTCAGGAGTACGATAGGGTTCGAATGAACTCGTCTGTGCTGCAAATGCTTCTCTATGCTGTCCCATGGCTGTTCCTCATACCGCGGCCTCACCGTCTGTCCCTGACGGTCCCGCGCTCCAAGATGCTCCCGTTGAACAGGTATGATACCGGTTCGGGAGTGTAGTTCTCGATCGTATCGATCATGAACTGTACCGTCTTCTCGACCATCCGCTGAAGCGGCTGCTCATAGGTGGTAAGCGGATAGAGCTCTTCATTCTGGATGGGTGCTCCGTCAAACCCCACAAGAGAGAAATCCTCAGGGATGCTCAGTTGCGTATGCATGCTGATATAATCCATGAAACCGATAGCCATGCTGTCAGACGGACAGAAGACCCCGTCGAAGGAGGTGCACTGTGCAATCAGCTGCTCGGCAGCGCGATAGCCGGACTGATACGAGAAGTCCCCGTCAATGATCCTGATATCTGAGATGCCCATCTCCCCGGACTGCCGTATGAAACCGTTCTGCCGGTCCCGATTGGTGGATGAACCCTCTTCCCCTGCTATATATACCAGATTCCGATGTCCACGCTCTATCAGGTACCGGGCCACCGCCTCACCGCCTGCGACATTGTCGCAGCAGACAGCATTGACTGCCTTCCCCTCATTGAGCCGGTTGAAGAGGATCACCGGAACGCCGAAATCCTTGTACTGGGTGACGATCGAAGAATCGAGGGTCGCTGAGGTCAGGACCACTCCGTCCACCTGGTACTCCAGCGCTTTGACCAGATCCTCTTCGATCCTGCCGTCATCCTGCGTGTTGAAGAGCATGATGGTATACCCCTGCTTCTGAAACATCAGGGAGAACAGTCTCAGGGCTTCTATATAGAAGATATTCGAGAAGTTCTTTACCAGCAGTCCTATGATATGGGTGCGCTGCTGATTCAGGGACCTGGCGATCAGACTCGGACGATAGCCCATACGGGCAGCTGTCTCGAGAATGAGCTGCCGCTTTTCCTCTGATACCGGTATACCACTGTTATTGAACACCCTCGATACTGTCGACTGAGAGACCCCTGCTTCTCTTGCGACATCTTTTGAGGATGCTCTCTTCACACTCTTCTTGGCCATAGACTCTCCTGTTGAATCATCATACTGACTGCATATGCCTTTTCGCATACGCAATCAGTATACAAGAAGGGATCAGGAAAGAGCAAGTATTTCCCGTATCTGTGCTACACCGCTTCTGAAACTATGCAGTACAGGTACCGGCTTGTCGGCACAGACGCTCACCAGGCTGAGCATGCTTCCCTGCGCAAGACAGACCACGTCATTCTCGGCACAGGCTTTATCGATGGTCTCCATGAGGATCTTATCGTGTTTTGCTTTGTTCCCTTCGTTCAGCAGTGCATCATAGGCCCCTTCTGCATAGCAGGAATTGACAACGGCATCTGATCCGAGTTCCTGCGCCGTTCGCTCTACCAGACGTACCGATGGTCCCAGTGTGGTATACGCAGTTCCGACCACACCGATGCGGTTCCCTTTACTGATCGCTTCACGCGCCATGGGTGCATCGACCTTCACATACGGGATCGATATGGCCTTTCCCGCTATATCGGCTGCTTCCCCTACTGATGAGCACTGATTGAGGATCATGTCACATCCGAGGCGCTCAAGTTCGATGGCGTACTCGGTGATCCTTCGGACCACTGCAGGAGTCACCCCGCCGTTCGCAAGTACTTCTCTGAGCAGACTGTCATCTATGATATTGATCATCTCCACTTCCGGGACCAGCTCTGCAAAGAGTTTCTTCAGATCTTCTACCGAATACAAAAAGGTGTGGATCACCCCTACTTCTTCTTTTCCATGGTATCCTCCGTTTCCAGGCAGCATATCGCCACCTGTTCTCTATCGTCATCACCGCACGATAATAAAAGCGGGGAAGCAGCCTCAACGAGACTGCCCCCCCATTCGGCGGTTATAGGTTACGTTCCCGTCTTTCTGCCTCTTCCATCGCTTCGATCAGCGGCAGCGGTCTGCCTGAGAGGTAGCGGACCATCGCACCGCCTGCGGTGCAGATGTAGTCCATCCGGCTCGGG